>Ga0209052_1000811_pt1 | contig 10652 bp, 7 predicted proteins | sample WorMetHEROISLAND_2_FD_187409 | JGI IMG/M metagenome (GOLD analysis project Ga0209052, IMG submission 187409) | Marine gutless worms symbiont microbial communities from Max Planck institute for Marine Microbiology, Germany - Olavius sp. 4 HERON... | ecosystem: Host-associated > Annelida >...
ATTACAGACACTACACTATTATGGTATTGCGGTGCGAGTCCGTGCCAGACTTTGTAAACGAGAACGGCAATCTTGTACTGAACTCGCTCCGGCACGCGCAGCCAGTGAATACAGACAAGTGCGTTGGTGATGTGGTCAGATCGATGGAGATGATACTTCAGTCGCGCAGCGAAAACAAAGCATTAAAAACTTGTAATAAGTTCAAAGAAATTCTGACTAATTATACAAAACCAAAAAACCTGGTTTAGGTGCCTTTTACGCCATCCAGCGAGGACTCTACAGCTCCTGAAAGCAGCATAAGGCAAAGTAAAACAAAAATTGTTGTAGCTGAATAAAAACTAAAATTGCTGCATTCAAAACTGCCTAGAACTAGAAGTAAAACGAATCTTAAAACTAAAACATCAAAGCATGAGAACACTCACCGTGTGATTGTGAGCTGTCAGCTGGTCTATCAGCAGAAGCAGCTGTTGACTGCAGCTGCTCTGCTGCTGCTGCTCCATCATCTACAGAACAATAGATCTACTACTACTTAACAGCTTCTACTCAACGATTAGTGATGTAAACAAGACCAAAAATTAAATGCCCCATTGAACTGAAGACCGACGATTCCAGACCTGAACACTACCTTCATTAAACTGATGCACAGAAGTAGAATCATTTGGCAGTTTAGCCAGGGAGCTTAAGACTAGAACAGGATGTATCACACCAAGATCAGCCACAGACTGGCAGACCTACATCCAAGACCAGAATCTGGAGAGACCAAGGCCAGAGAGCTCGAGACCAAGACCTTGCCCCTCCCCCTAGTGACTGGATGTATTTTATAACCAAGTGAAAAATGCATTATTTCCACATAAAAACTTCAGAATTTTTCTCGCGAGGGCGCACAGTGTCCCACTGGAGAGGGGGACACCCTCTCCCCAGACCCCATTCCCCTCGGCGCCTCTATCCTATGTCTCGACGCCGAAGTCTCGACGCCTTCGGCGTCTCCCGCCCCCCTCCCCTATTCCAAAATTCTGGATCCGCCACTGAGACTAACTGACAGAGACAAAGAGACAGACGAAGACAGAGAGACAGACAGACTAAATGACACACACAGACAGACAGACTGACACACAAAGCTACAGACAGACAGACAGACAGAGAGAGAGAGAGAGAGAGAGGAGAGAGAGATGGACAGACTGACCTGATGACGCGAGGTCAGTTGTTAAAGTGGAACTTGTGAGCTGAGCTGAGTGTCCACCACGACGCGTCTGTACACACGGACACAGACACACGCATAGACGTTGTTCACACAACAAACACACTTTTTTTCTCTCTTCATTAACTCAGCTAAATAACAACAAATTCACACAACTGCAGCTGAATGAATATCAATTCAAAATATTTGAACAAAAGTTGGAAATTGATGAGACGCACGTACAGCAGTAGAGACTGCATCGGCAATGAATCTGGAATCTTTCTTCTGCAGAACGTAGTGGCACTGGGGTGAATAGCGGACGTGCTCAGCCCATGGACTGTCATCCGACCACCAGTTCCTTAGCGCGGCGCCACAGCAGAAGCACTTCACATTGTCACCGGGACCTGTACGCCACACACACCACCATCATCACTGTCATACTACCACCCCTACCACTACTACATACACATACACGACCATGACCCAGGAATGCCACGCTGTCAGGTGCGCCAGTTCGTGTTACTACCAGTTGCGATGCATCCGGCAGATGAGACGATTCGTCGATGACAATGCTTTGCGCGCTATTGTCCACTCGCTGGTGACGTCACGCTTGGACTACTGTAACAGTCTGCTAGCCGGGTGTGGCGTGAAAGTCATCGCGCGTCTTCTGCGTGTACAGAACAATGCGGCCAGATTGATCTGTGACCAGCCGCATGGATCTCACTCTGCACCGCTGCTATGTCAACTCCACTGGTTACCCGTAACCAGTCGAGTGCAGTACAAGCTGTGCTTACTGATGTACGACGTTTTCCATGGCACAGAGCACCGTCCTACCTGACAGAACTGTGCCACGTCTGCAACGACGATCGACTACGTTCCACCCAACGCGGGAACTTTGCTGTCGTCAGAACAAGAACTAGGATGGCAGACGGCGCATTCGCCGTGGCAGGGCCTGCAACTTGGAACGCCCTGCCTCCTCAACTACGAAACGCTACATCTAGGATTACGGATTACGTTTTATCACATCTTAAAACTTACCTACATACTATTTTCATTATTTTTAATTTTTTGCACATAAAAAGTCATGCCTGACTTCAAGTCCATCATATAGCATTACAGAGCGTGTATTACATAATCTCAGTGGAAAAAATCGTTACTGTAATTAAAGTGACTTCATTGGAATTAAACATTAACGTCATGAATGCACGTTGATAAACATTGTGGCATTCGTAAAAAAACATCAGCAGTAAAACATGAGCCCTCCTGTTAGTAACGTATGGGCGGCCTAATAATTATGTGTATGTCATTTCCGGGGGGTAGTTGACTAGTTGACCGTTGTTACCCGGTAATGCAGTTCCTAGTAGAAACTACACAAACAGAACAGATCCACACCAATTCCGAACCGAAACTGCAGTTATTTTAAATACCAAACTGAAACCAAAACCAAACTTCAAAGAATCACTCCGCACACCACTAATCACTAGCTGCTTCATTAGCCCACATCATCATCATCGTCATCTTCACAGGCTTACAGTGCAGTGCGGGTATACAGCAAACACATGGCAATCAATCTGCTTGCAATGCTCTTCCGAAGTATCTCAAAAGCAGCACACACTCTGTCTACTTTTAGACGCCAGTTCAAACATTTCTCGACTTCTTGCTCAACTAGCACGTCGAGCACATTCGAGATTATCCGCAGTTAGCATGCCACATTAACTAGTTCCTAGCTTGAGTTATTTATGTACTTACTAGCGGAGCTAGCATGAAAATTACCTGCACCTATGGACATGGAAACCCAGACAGAAGCAACAGTGGAGCATGCTTGGACTTACCAGCGTGGAAAAACCCAGCATCAACGAGTACATCAACATTCTGGCCACGTGGTACAGAGACTGCATCAGCAAGGAATGTCCGGCGTCTGGACTCGGCGCTGGAGTACTGCGGGTGCTTGCACGAAGCCAGCGTCAGGCCGGTGAATGTTGGCTGATAGTTCAGCGGACTTGCGTCAACCTCACTCACGTCCTCCTAGACACACGGTCCATTTATATTCAACAACTATTTATATTTTACATAATTACTTATATTTTTCAGTACCCCTGGTAGTAAAGATCTGAGGGATTAAAAACGACAGTTAAATGTTAAAAACCACTGGAATAACCAGAGGTATGGTGCACCATTACTATTAGGCAGAATCGCTCTTGCAGCGCAAGCGATTATGGTTACTCCTACACCCTTCTCCATTGCATGGTCTGTCTGTCTGTCTGTCACATTCGTGCACTCTGCTTAAACCATTTGACGGATTTAGATGCCGTTTGGCAGGTACACTTGTGGGGTCCAATGACCCACTCACACTGTGTTAGATGGGGGTCCTTGACCTTCCAGTCCAGGAGAAGGGGAGATCTGGTGATCAAACCGCCAGCTAAAACATTCAATTGCAAATTGCTACTGCCACCTGGTGACTGCGAATGAGAAGCGGTTCTGCCGTTACCAAATTACTTTAGTCCTTCTTTTATATAACTATTTGGATTTTTCTATGCTTTTCGTTTTCGATTTAGGAGGCCACTCAGGGCAGGTAGACGGACGGATGGGCAAGACATGTAAGACCTGTGTTAGGACAATCGCATAATAGCAGAAAATATCTTCTGTGCTACGAAATATCTGACTCAATGCATTCAACACTTGCAATCATTGCTCTTCAATGGGAGCATTCACCAAACTGAACTGCCTTTCAACCAACTGCTACAAGCACTGGGGGAAAGTACTGCTATAGACAGGACCTTCTCTGTTGCTGGCCCGATGATGCGGAACTCACTAGATAGGGATACCGGTTTATAGTGGAAATTTTTCTTAAAATATGCGGGCCGTTTTGGTGCAAAATATGCGGGAAAAATATGCGGAATTTGGCGAAATATGCGCTAAAATATGCGGCGTATATGGGGCATATATGCTGCATATATGTGGCATTACGGAAATATGTGGCGTAAATGACGCGTGCGCGTGTTTGTGTTGGACAAAATGCACCGAAATGCTGAAAAATGCGATCGCATATGCGGAAATATGCGAATGTTTGCAAATGTATGCATAAATAAATATTCTAAATACATAAATAAATATTCTAAATTTTGAAAATGCCATTATATGTGGGAAATTATGCGATATACGCATTTTTGCAAAATGTGCGAAATATGCTGCGATCACATGATCGCTATAAACCGGTATCCCTAACTAGAGAGACATTTGCATGATCCCGTTCACACCAACTCGGTTTTTACATGCTTACTTAAAAGATATTTTTCGTTACAGAGTACTAATGCCTACAACGCATTAGGGTCTGTTCTTAGCGTTCTAGTGTTGATGAGCTATACAAATTGATGCTTTACTTACTTGCTTACTTATAGTTACTAAAACACATAAAAACTAGAAAGGGCACTGAATAAATGCTGACTTGCGTGGTGGCGGCCGGTGCAGTTGACGGTCGCGTTGGGGTGTACAAGTTGATGTTATCTTCTTCAATGCAAACGTTCCCATGCTGAGCAGCATTCGTGACAAATGGACAATGAGACATGTGTTTTCTGTGCTCAGACATCGGTTCATCTCCTGGAACCCAATTCCGCAACAGTCCCCGACAGAAAGCACACTGCACTCGATCACCTACATAACAGTCGACCACACAAATCATGCCTCCCACTCTGCAAACTTTTTCCACAACACCACAACCCTCAAAATTCAGAACACTTATCAGAGCATTTTCCAATCAGTTGATCCAATAAGTACAACATAGGTGTACAAAATCGAGGGTTAGAAAATTAAGAAATTGTCTTGGAGTGACTAAAGATTGAGGGAACTGCAGTCTCCGATTTGTTACAGATTTTTTCGATTCTGCAAGATTTCAAAACGCTTAAGGACAAGCTTCAAATTTCAGGAATTTCAGGACGAATGGAAGCCTGCGTAATCAAAAAAGCAAAATGCACCGGAAATGTCGTAAATATATACCAGGAACTAAGCAAAGAGATGAGGACAGTTGCAGTTACTATACAACACCTGACTTGACAAAAGATGCATCACACACAGAGACTGACAGTTGCAGTTACTATACAACACCTGACTTGACAAAAGATGCATCACACACAGAGACTGACAGTTGCAGTTACTATACAACACCTGACTTGACAAAAGATGCATCACACACAGAGACTGACATTCTACAAGTTGTTGCATTTTACATCATAGTTTAACTTCACTGTTTTTATTGAAAGTGATCGTCCATTTAACTGTTGTCGAATTTCCTACATGCACCATTCAACCACTAATGTGAAATAAACCACACCGTTGTTACCTGGGCCCTTGTAGAAGAAGCCTGCCTTGGCAAGAGCTGGTGGAGTTACCGCACAATCGGCTGACGGAAAGTTGGTGAAAGTTGCAAGGCGAGCTGCTTCACGTCTGAGGAGTTCAAAATCGGGATTTTCCGGGTCAATCGCTGGAGCACGCTGTTCTGTAGCTAGAACACCTTTCTGCTTGGCTCTGTCAAGTGCACATCGACATACCTGGCAAAACAACAGAGCAAAAACAAGTCTGCAGTCATAGACCACGTACGCCATCCCTCTCAACCATGCCACAGACAGGGACCATGCCAAGGTGATCGACAGAGAGAGCAACAGAATGGATCGATGGATCAAGAAAACAATAAACATCAGAAAAAACAAGACATTGAAGACAAGTCAATGAACCAAGGTGATGGCCCTACCAACTTTCCAATTACTGTTTGCAGTGGCAACATCTATCAGGAGAATGGAAATACGAGCAGGAAGTGCCAAAACGTCAACAACACGACTAACAGAGCTTCAATGAATTTATACATTGCTGCTTGTTTTAGTCAATGTTTCAGCCTATGAGTCTGGCTGCTCAGTAGCAAACCTGGTAGATCGCTGGTAATCGAGTTGTTGATGGTCGTTCCAACGAGTCTCTGACATCACCGCTAGCACTGCTGCCACCCCTCAGATCCACACTTTGACTCAAGCCGCCATTTGCAACATTTCCATCAAAGTCGTCACGTAATGGAACCAGCGGAACGTTCGCTGAATTCTAAATCAAACATAAGAGTATTCAGCTGATAGCTCTCACAAATGTCCGGACACACAGTTACTTAGTGAGCATTTGTTTTATTCAGTCTTGTAGATATTCTATGGATCGGTGATTATCAGTTATCATATATTAAGTCTTGTCACTGTAGCCACTCTATAACTTTCTTAGTGATGTGACTTTAATAGAAAATTTAACAATTAAAATTTTATCAATCATTAACAAAGTTTTAATGATTAGTCATGTGAATACTGAATAATCGTTAATTTCTGCAGGTGTAATAATCACTGGGAGAATGGGCTCACCAGACAGTTAGGAGCTAGCTGTCTATGCCTCTGCTGAGGGTCGTCTCCACGTTGCCACTGTACCACGTAAGTGCCACAGAAGAAGCAAACTGCTGTGTCACCATCACCAGTTGCATAGAACCCACATCTTGCTAGCTGTGATGGCCAAGCGCTGCTTGATGATGGCCAGTTAGTGTACGTAGAAAGTCGATTCAGCTCTTTATTCATTGCTTGCTTTGTTCATTACCTGCATACCAACATCAGTCAATCAAGTTCATTTTGAAATACAGCAGCACAAGTGCTGGACTGAAGCTGGTCACAATAATCCATTTGCCGCTAAACCAGTGACTAGGCTAATACAAGATAAATAACAGAAAAAAACACAACTGAAATCAAAATTACAATGCCGTATAGATAGAACTAGGAAATAGGTAACTGATAATTATGAACAGCAAAGTATATAAACATGATACAATGCATAGTGAAACACTGCATCAAATGGCAATATATCAGACTGACAGTGAGTGAGAAAGTACTGGTGATGTCCCACATGACATAAGATCATTTTAAGGACAAGTCTTTCCAGACAAAAACTTAAACAAACTAACAAAACAATGCCAAAACCGAAATGACAGTAATAAAACTACCTACACATACACTTACAAACTAGCTATACACATAACACAACTAAAAACCTGGTTATGTGCAAATTTATGCCATCCAGCCACGAAGTTGGACTGGACCTATTCTACAGCTCCCAGAATTTATGGAATATTCACACCATGGATTTTTTTGGTACCGTGACTGGACCATGCTACCATTTGTACTATGTACCATTCATACCATCATTGGACTTTTTGTACCATTTTTACTCACCCTGTATAGGGTGCATTGCAGATATGTCCACCAATAATTTATAGCACGTGGGACGATATTCTGTCTACTGAAGCACCATCTCTGGGCTGCTTCAAGAACCATTTGCCACAGTTCACTTGTGTGCTACCCATGTTGGCATGATATCCCACTGACGATGTTTGCCAACTATGCAATGCAGGACGATTCTCCAGACTTGGAATCAAGACTCAACCTTTCGGTATTTCAATAAATTTAAATAAATTCCACTAGTCGAAGCAAAAAAATGATGAAACCAGCACGCCACTGCATGCCTGGAAATGAACAAAATGCCACATGCCGGGACCAACGCTGAAACATGTGCTATGCACCTGGACGCCAGGGCTGTGCCAGACGCTAGGATGACATCGCCAGAATTAAACCCCTGCACGGGACGAAAAATTGCGGCCCGGCCCGGCCTGTTATTTATTTTTGGCCCGGCCCATTTTTTCTCAAAATTTTCCAGGCCCAGCCCATTTTAGGCCCGCCAAAGTTCAAGCCTGGCCCGGCCCGGCCCGGCCATGTAGTGAAGATAGGCATACATGTGCACCCAGGTACCTTCTATCAAAAACGCCTGTAGCCTAGGTAGAAGCAAGAAGTAAGTAATATTACAACGTGGAGAGGCGTACGTTATGTAACACAATTACACAAAGTGGCGCTTGACTGAAATAGGCTGCCAAGTTAGTGGTAAGACGACTTTTCAGTTAAGATTATTAATAATTTATGAACATTTCAGACCGAAAAAAAAGAGTTGCGATAATTAAAAAAATGGGTTTGGGCGGGCCGAAGCTATGCGGCCCGGCACGTTGATTTTTTGGCCCACCCCGGCCCATTTTGTTTAATAAAATTTTAGGCCCGGCCGGGGGCTGCCCGGCCCGTGCAGGGGTCTAGCCAGAATGTTTAGATCCAGAACTGTAATTCTCAAGGCTCCCAAATTCATTCATGTGTGACTTTTTTCCCTTTTGTTCTTATTAGTTAAGTTTATTGTATGTGTATGACATGGTTCAGTGCAATAAACCTGCTTGATTGATTGATTGACTGATTCACTAGTGTAGTGTGTCCTGCGGTTTTCAGGCAGACTCTACATCAGCGACATTTTACACCTCTTGCCATCGATCAAATCATTCATTTAAAGACACAACTTAAGTGATCCGGTGGCTTATTGCTCAGCTACGGTCGATCGGTGTTACACGTCATACTATACCCCTTATTATCAAAAACGCAACACAACTGTCAAAAATCCCTACAGTCGGAATTTTCCCCCAACAATGTCAAGGTCGTTGCGATATCGGCGCGTAAGTAAGTAAGACGTTTTAAACAGATCGGTCACAAGTAGAGCTGGGTCGGTGTCGGTATTTTAGGTCGGTATCGGTATTCGGTATTTTTTCGGTATTTTTTAAAATCGGTATCGGTATTTTAAAATATCGCGATATCGGTATCGGTATTTTTTCCCGACCTTTACAGTGTATTTTACTATTAGTAAGTGCAAGTGCAAGTGCCGTCGACGCGACGCTCTACCGTCGGCGACCGGGCGTTTCCAGTGGCAGCAGCTCGAGCCTGGAACAGTCTGCCACCTGCGACGAGAGCCGCTAACTCACTGCTGCAGTTTCGGCGAGAGACAAAGGCTCACCTCTTCCGCCAGTCATTTCTGGACCAATTAATCAACTGCTGCTGACAGTCTGACAACTATTAGTGCAACAACACGTCTAGTTTAATTCTGTTCAGTGCCCCAGCAACGTCTCTGATATGACAGAGTCACTTTAATCTTTTCTTTAGTAATAATAATAATAATAATAATAATAACTGGACATGTTGTATTGAAAAATCGTGATCCCAATTTCCCCTCTCTGCTCGTTCATGCTGTCATCCAAGGTTTTGCAACGGTCACCAACATTTGTATTGCTCTATTGTTTGTGTATGGATTTTTGTAGGGAATATATTCACGTCAACTTATCACTGCTTGATGGCGTAATTTGTGTAATCAACTGTTACACTTCACGATTTCTATGAACGATGTAATATAAGCCCAATTTGAAATTAGACATTTTCATTTTAACCACTCTGTTCTACTCTGCTGAGTTGCTCACTGGTTTCAGTGATACGAACTTCACTGTAAGCTATACGGAGATGCATTGGACAGACTCCGTGTTCACTTGACTTGTTGGATATGTTTTCAATTTTGTCATCGGAATTTAAAATTAATAACTCCGTCATGAAATTATATTTTCTAACGAAATTGTGTGGCTAGTTTATTCGCGGACTCAGTGAGGATTAAGTACGAATATTTATTCAAATTTTATTCAGATTCGTTCAAATTTCAAATTTGAAATGTCTCTTGTAGGGTTACTTTTCAGCGGACACAGTTTCAGAAAGCGTTTGGGATGACTGTGACGGGATGTTGAATAAGTATCTTCGGTGCGTCGAAATAAATTCCGGACAGAGGTTATTTAACATATAGCGCAGCTTTACCTTAAAAAGTGGTGGTGACCGCAGTGGCGTCGCCAGGATTTGGTGTCAGGGGCACGACGATCGAGGCGCCGAAGGCGCAAGCATCTACGCGCCAAAGGCGCCGAGCGGGGTCACGTATGTGGAGGGGTATCCCCTCCCCAGCCGACTAGGGAGCGTCGTGAGCTCCCCCAGCGGGGTCCGGGGCAGAGCTCCGGCCGCTATCGCATTTTCTGCATGTTTTAGGCCACAGAACGCTTCTGGTAACAAGAAAAATACGATTCTCCTGCCCAAACTCCAAAGTATAACGAAAAATGGTAGCCCCTATTTTTATATGAAAATATGCAAATTCCATTTTGAAAAAGTGGTGGTGACGGTCACCACCACTTTCAAAGTGTTGGTGACAAGTCAACACCGTCACATACAAAGTTGCGCCTTCAGCGCCTATGTTAGCCTATTAAATCATCGTTCAGCAGCGGCGTCAATCTACGTCGATATTTGAACATGGCCTATTGTGTAGCCAAGGTAGCCAGGATGAATGCCAGCTCTCACTGAAAATCATATATCAGCTAATTGCTACGCTATCGTCCACCAGACGTGTTCTGTGAGGCTAAAAAATGCCCCAAGTTTGAAGTTTATTTTCGGCCGGGGCTCCGCCCCAAACCCCGCTGGAGGACGTTACGACGTTCCCCAGACCCGCTAGTCGGGGTATAGGCTACTTCTCCCCATCACCACCCCACTCGACGCCTGCGGCGTCTCGTTTTCGGCGCCTGGAC
>Ga0209052_1000812_pt1 | contig 10648 bp, 13 predicted proteins | sample WorMetHEROISLAND_2_FD_187409 | JGI IMG/M metagenome (GOLD analysis project Ga0209052, IMG submission 187409) | Marine gutless worms symbiont microbial communities from Max Planck institute for Marine Microbiology, Germany - Olavius sp. 4 HERON... | ecosystem: Host-associated > Annelida >...
AAATTGGTCTAAAACATACATAACAACACTAATTCTACCTATTTCAGTCACTTTTGAAGCAATCTGGGGTGGCGGCTGTATTGTAAATAATTACCAAAAAATTACATAGTTTAAAAAAACATTAAGCAAGCAAATTATGGAAACAAAAGAACCTACTCCTTTAGTTATGAACAATAATACACTTAAATACACACAGTAAATGTTTATTTGTATTTTACGCTAGGGTTATGGTTTGGATCACTGTATTACACAGTACCAGTGAATCTTCACTTCTTCAGAACAGCGGCCCATAAGAATATTAGCGGCCCAGAATCGCAGAGATGGTAGCTAAACTACATCTACGAAGCACTGTAGACGTTACCGAACGACATTTAGAGATAAGAACTAAAGTGCTAACCTATACCGCCGATGACTCCGACGGCTCGGGCGAGCAGTTTTAACCACCAAGCCGCATCAGGATTGTTTGGTAGACCAGCTTCGGCTGCAGCTGTTGACACCGACTGCTGGGCTTGTTGTGCAACGATACGGGACATAAAAGCCTGACCCATTACTGCAGTCACTTTACCGATAAAATCTGACAAAACCTAATCCAAAAAAAATCCTGCAACAAAAGGTGCACACTTTGGTCAAAAATTCGCAACGTAAAACGTGAAATTTGTATTTTTATAATCAACGAACATAAACACTGCGTTACTATGAACTATCTACTGACTCGCCCAAACCACCGTTAAATCGCCCAATGATAAACCCAACCACAGTAGTAAACAATTGTCAGACCGCAGTTGTAGAAAATGTGAAAGAATACACGTGAGAAAAATACGGTCAATAACTATCGTTGCTGTATCCAGTAAGATGGATGGGACATGTACCGGTAGTCCGGACTATATGCGGTTCGGAGCTTGTGTTATATTTAATTTGGAACTTTGGGCAAAGCTTAATTATACTTCGTATTACAGTATTACAGAGATGTCAGAAGCGTGAGGGACCATAAAAGTGTAATAATACAACTCTCTCTCTCAGGCACACAGCTTCATAGCACGACTGTCCATATACTTTCTATAAGTAGAACAAGAAAACTGATCTAATGCCCATGAGACGCGCGACAGTATCAGTATCAGTTAATAATCTACATGCTGATCATGTTTGTCACTGGCCCAGTGCGCGGTGAGCCTGAAACGGTTATCAGCCGTGGGTTCAATCCCCAGACCCGGCAGAATATTGTTTCAGGATTACTGGCGTTCATGCTTTCAGATTAATTTCTCGGACATGCAAGAGGGTTTGACGGTGTCCTCTACAATCTGTGACCATTAAGTGGTTATGGTGGTTAAGTGCGCTACATTAGGCTAAGCTTTAAGCTAAGCTTTAGAGCGCACCATAATATAACTTAACTTTACTTTACTTTAATTTCATACGGATGTTGTCTTAGTCTATCTCCAGTACATTCGGCGAAAATTCCTGGCTTCTATCGGAACACGTGACCTGAAACCTTTCGCTTGTATTGGGAGACCCAGCAGACGCTAGTGAAGCCCTGAATGTCCAAGTCCATGTGACGTCAAGTCCACCGGAACACGGACACAAGTCCAAGTCCAGGAGTCGCGTCCTACAACTCTGAGATCCAATTTATTCACATGTATTACTGAGATAAGGTGGCGCTTTGGCTCAGTTGGTAACGTCGTTGGTCGCATCAACAAAGTTAATCAACGCCGGGCCCGGTTAGCACTTGTATGGGTGACCGTCTGCAGGTGGGTAAACCATCTTGGTATGTAGCCAGCTACCCAGGTCAACTCAGCCTGGCCACCCCTGCGTGGGTAGGCGCAATGAGTACCAGTGAAAGCTGGGACGTAAACAGGCACACCGCGCGATGCACTGGCCCCGTATCCGTGGTCTCTCAGACTCTCAGTGTAAACTGGTGTCTATAGAGGGCTAATGAAACGGAGATCAGCGCCGCTCTATGGGCCTTATGGCTCGGGAAGGACTTAACGTATTACTGAGACAGCGGCTGATATTTGACAATTGGCTTGCTATTAGACGTTTTATGGCAATTTAGTTCAAAATACCATGCAACATTAACTTCAAGCAATATCAAACAACAGGAACACTCCTGCCACAAACTGTGAAAATAGCATACTCATGCCCATGTTCAGTAAGCCTAATAATCTCAACTCTTTTTGGACACGGTGTACGTTCGCAAAATTTCATCTAAACTCTTTCACCGCTGGATAAGCATACAGGGTGTAATGCAAAACAATCGGAAATACTCAACAACAACAAAGCATATTCTATCACAGTCAAACATACAGGGTGCACCGTAAAACATCAGACTACATTACAAACTTCTGAACCGAACTGACTTGTTCGACGGCCGCACTCGTACTGCCTATCTCTAGCACTATGTCTGCAGTGGTATAACGGGCTGATAACTCCACGGGTGCACACGACCGACCGTTGACAGCCATAGAATAAGTGTCTGTAGTGGTGTAAGTCCATTTAACACTCACTTATCCCACTCCACTGGCCTGCCTCCAGTTCTAGGCACATAGTTCACAGCTAAAGACATGAGAGGTTAGTTTTAAATGAAAAAGAACGAAATTGCAAGAGTAAGCATTTTGGATGAGAAACAAAGTTCACGATTTAAGATGAAATTTGGATAAAAATTAGAAATTTTGAAGAAATGGTTTTATTAGCATTGTATTGTATTGTTATATAATACTGTGTTGTTGCAATCTAGCCTTTTTGGATGCAACACTGATAAACGTACATTCATTCATTTTGGACAGACGAAAAATGACATTTTGGACAAGATATGTCGTGCCCCTAAAAACGTTCCTTTATGCTGGTTGCACAATACGATATTAGTGCAAATATTAGAAAAACACTCTTTAACTTTTCAATGAAACAAGTCAAAACAGTGGTAAAAGAAATGCTGAAATTTCTTTATTTATCCCCAGAGACTTGGAAATTGGTACACGCTTTTTCCGTCTACAAATCAAATGCCTTTCAATAGCTGGACTGAATTTGGACGAGATTTTAAACAAATTTGGCGATTTTAAACGGACGAAAAATGAAATTTTGGACAACATATTTCTCGTGTCTCTATTCACGGCCTTTATTCTGCTATCCCGTGTTTACCAGTAACATGGACAAACAGTTTGCATTAAACTGTGGGACGAATGTATATATCCGATTACACGCATTCATAGTTTATATTCATGCAACATGCTGTACAGATAAAATCGTTCCGACAGTAACATAACTGCGAAACTTGAATAAACCAAATCACAAACACTGTATTAACATATATTCATTAATATATACATAATACAATACGAAGTAGCGGTAGTGCACTGTGTATCGAACAAAGATATCGGCCCAGTGCCGACATATTATGCGGCCGTCCGCCTGGCTATACATTGCACTGTGCCACAACCCTAAGCCTCACTCTGACACCTTTGAGTTTGACCCATTCGCTTTATCATGTCTTCCGGTTTCGGTTTTTGCTAAGTAGTTGCCACCTCTTTTTCGCTACTTACTACCGATCGAATAAATTTATGTACCAAACGGTATAGAAAATGCCATAAACTGGAACCAATAGACATGTTATTATGATGCATTTCGGGAATGGTGATATGGAGAATAAGCTGAAATCTAGCACACCGGTTACTGATGGTCTGGGGAACGTTCCCACCAATTATGGATTTCTCACGCCTTTTTGTGTTCAAGTTAGGTGCCCGTACGGGACAGAGAGAGAGAGACAGAAAACAGACGGACGGACGGGCAACACCTATAATGCGACCAATTAGGACGGTCGCACAGCAGTAACAAAGATGCAATCGTTTGGAGTCAGCAAAGAGCATGGCAAAGTGCAGCTACAAGGCACAGGACAGTCTGTGATAAACAAGCAAAACTGTAGTGTCGACGCCTAGTTCCAACATGTATCCGGCCGTCCGACCAGTCTTAGGCACTGAAAGTAAATTAGGCCTAACAATCGGCACAACAACAATCCACGCACAAATCATCGACATATATATTACAGTATCTCTCGCAACAATGGCATATCACAAACAGACTATACATTCATCACCAAACGTCTCCTATAATTCCGTTATGCAAAAGATTATTTACAACTAGAATTCATGGCAATGCATAGCCACATGGTTGCAGCACACCAACTACGCATGACGGCAGCTGCTATCATACAAAACACGCGTCGTTTCTCTGTGAGGTTTTTGACGCCCAATGATCTAACTTTGACCTTCTGAACTAGTGGTGCCAATCCGTCATCAGTATTAGGGCGCCCAAAGGTCGAGGTGCCATAGGCGTGAAGTGGGGTGGGGAATGGGGACGAAAATAAATTCGGTGAATTGTCAGCCTCACAGTACACTTCTGGCCTTTTTTCTGCTTTTCCCCTGATATGATTTTCAGTGAAAGGATTGGGACATTCATCTCGGCTACAAGCCCAGCCCCCAGGATTGACGCAACAGTTCTGAACTGAAAATTGGAAATCAGTTACTCCTACCATCGGAAATGTGCACAAAACTGTGTTGCTTCTTTGCCTTGGTGTCGAGTTAGGAGCACATATGGGACAGATGTACAGCCGGACAGGCAAGACCCATAATGCATTCTACAGGAGTGGACAGCCATCTAATAATATCCACAGAGACGGCAAACATAATAAATAAAGCAATACTTGTAATACTTGAAAACCAGTCTGCATAATTCAATTACTTTGTCCGACGTAGTACGTCGTCATATGCACAATATGAGAATTAAGCACACAATTCAGTAGAAAATGCCACTAACAACTCGTCTTTGACTGAACTCACAGACTTAATAGCTGGATAAAATCACCAAATTACAACCTTTACTACTTACGATGTTAACATGCCGGGTTACTGAAACAAAGAAAGGTTGTAATGTGATGAATTCATAACACGTTACAACTGATCAGCATGCTATACTGCCAGTCAGCTGGCTGACTGTTGTGGATAAACGTTAATACACCAACACTGGGCTTAGAAATGAAACTAATTGTACAAGTGTGACCGACATTACTACGGCAAGATGGACACATGGACAGCACAGTAGCACAATGTGCTCACATCTGTATACATTCATTACTGTGACAGACTGCATTCAGTGGCATCAGTTGGCAGCAGACAGAGACTGCGATCTGCTACTCGCGGCGACCTCGTCATCAGCCCAACTGTCACGCACTTTGGTGCCCGGTCATTTGCCGTTGCAGGACCCAAAGCCTGGAATTAGCTTCCAGCAGACATTCACGCGATTGACTCAGTCAACTCCTTTAAAAGTGCTCTTAAGACATTTTTGTTCCGCTGACTATTTGTATAGACCAGACACGTCACGCCCTTGTAATTGTTTTGCCATGTTACGGCGCGTTAGAAATAATCGGTGTTATTGTTGTTATTATTATTATTATTATTCACTGCAAAAGTGTTTGGTGTCTTCACATTATTATTACACCTGCGGGTTACGTTTTTGATTTTACCTGTTTGCATCCAAGATAAATAAAAAAAAACTCAGAACGAATTCTGACGAAATTTTTGGACAGGATGGGGATAATAATAATAACAACAATAATCAGATTTGTTATGACTTCAGGAAGAAGTGATTAGATTTTACTGGCAATCTGGATTATTCTGTTCACCCTGAATCATCCAGGACTAAGGCTGTACCGAATAGCAGATTTTACTATTCGGCCGAATAAGAATAATTCATTTTATTATTCAGCCGAATACGAATAGAATACGAATAGTTGAGACACAATTCAGCAATATTTGTCTGTCTCCCGCTGAGAGGCATACAAACAGTAACTGCTTAGAATGTCTGGCTCACGGGAGAGCTTGTCTTTAAGGCTTCAGGCTGGAACAAGCGAGCGGCGGCCGCGCAGCGACTATTATTCGTATTCGGTGTATGCACGACTATTCGGCCGAATACAAACACAGTATTCGGCCTACTATTCGGACCGAATAGAATACAAATAGAATATTTGGTACAGCCCTATCCAGGACTCTTACGATGTGCAAAGGTCCATGTTATCATTGGAAAATCCATGATAAGCATACAATGTATAAAATACAGCCACCAATGGAAATCCCAGCACTGAATTTCTGTTGCATGACACCCTTAGCGAACCGCTATCACCGTTGTGTTCACCAGGTGGCAGCACCATTCTCCATGGAGGTTCGAGAGCTCTGGTCACTTCTGGTAGCAATAATAACTGACACATCAGCTGTATGCAGACTTCACAAGCCTGCTAATGATATTACTCCTGGCCGAAGCCTTCAGTCTCTTCAATGGCATAGTTCATCTTCTCCACTAGTTGCTCATAGCTACGATACGGAGGCAAGTCCAACCGATTGAAGCATGTGTGACTGCGCGGAAGCCAAGTCTCCTTGCCGACCTTTTCTATACAGAAATGCTGTGGACCGTTGCTCCCTGTGACACAACAAACAACAACTACAATTTAAACTACAACAACAACCACCACTACTACAACACGTGTGACTGCGTGGCAGCAAGTTTCCTGATAGACATTCTCTATACAGAAATTCTGTGGACCGCTCGTTCCTGTAAACAACAAACGACCACTACAACAACAACAACAACAACAACAACAACAACAACTACTACTACTACTACTACTACTACTACTACTACTACTACTACTACTACTACTACTACTACTACAACTACTACTACTACTACTACTACTACTACTAGCACTGCTATACCAAAATCCACGGCAACTGTTGGCAAGAAGCAAAACAGTTTCATGCTTAGTAATGTACTGTAATTCAGAACTAAAAAATCATTTGGCCCAGTGCCAACATATTATGCAGCCATCTGCCCGAAACTGTGCAGTTCTAACTTGCACAGTTCTAACTTTAGCATTGACCTTTGAATGTTGAGCCTTTGAACTAAAACTGACAAAGTGGTTACTAGAAATGTTCACAGCAATTTCAGTTTTTCTATGACCTTTTGTTTTTGAGTTGAAAGCCCACACAAGACAGAGAGATGGACAGACGGGCAACACCCATAATGTGGCCAATTATGTAACCTGCCTAATAACCAATGATAAGTAGCCAAGAATAACTGACCCAGGAGTTCTGAGAAACCACCAACTAAGCGACTACTACTACAACCATTACTATTAGAACAGCAAACATGTACTACAACAACGACAGCTACTACTACAACAACTACTACTACTACAACAACGACAACTACTACAACTACTACTACTACTACTACTACTACTACTACTGACCCATGAGTTCTGCGAAGCCACCAACAGGCAGTCGACATGTGCCAGTCACAAACTGTAGTAGTCGTGTTCTTTTTTCATTGTCAAGCTCACGGACAAACTGCAACAACAACAACAACTACTACTATGACAAGTGTACAATGATGAAGATGATGACAGCAAACAACAACAACAAGCTATGTATAAATTCCACAAATGAAAATCTCGATTAGTTCAGATTACATTTTGGCGACTGCCGCAGCCCTCCTCCGAATAATTTCTGTCTGCTGCAGTAGATGTTACTGTGGCAAATAAATTATCACCGACATGAGGAAGTTGGTGAGAGCTTCCGTCTCTATTTGACAACCCGTACTAAACTAACAGAAACCTTACCTTCCAGTACCACTGGACTTGCTTGCTAGTACGTGTGTAGTAGTAGTAGTAGTAGTAGTAGTAGTAGTAGTAGTAGTAGTAGTAGTAGTAGTAGTAGTAGTAGTAGTAGTAGTAGTAACATACCTTCCAGAACGACTGGACCTGTTTGCTAGTGCACTTGTAGTAGTAGTACTAGTAGTAGTAGTAGTAGTAGTAGTAGTAGTAGTAGTAGTAGTAGTAGTAGTAGTAGTAGTAACATACCTTCCAGAACGACTGGACCTGTTTGCTAGTGCACGTGTAGTAGTAGTACTAGTAGTAGTAGTAGTAGTAGTAACGTACCTTCCAGAACCACTGGACCTGTTTGCTAGTGCGTGTGTAGTGTCGGTAGATGGCGCTGCGTTCCCAGTCATTCACGTCAATCTCTTGCATGCCGCACAGCATCAACTACAGACAGACATACATGCACACAGACAAACAGACAGACATATAAAGGCACTGGGTGTTCAGTGATCAAACGCAGACACACATGCGAATTTACCCAGTCATTAACATACCACACAGCATCAACCAAACATAACATTTCTAAACACACACATGCTGTCAGAGTTCTCCGTCTTTTGTCATTCACCAATTTAAAAACTTCTTCAAGCATCTTTCGAAGAAGAACGTTCACTGGTTCGGAGACCTGCGCCATACACTGCGACTGCAAGTGTAAATAATACCATATAATTGCTATAAAGCATATGCATACAGCTAATGTCATTATATCGTCCAAATACCACAAAACCATAGTAGCTACCAGTAGATACAGACCTTCAGTTATTATATTTCATTGACAGTAGTAGCCCCATTAATGTATGTACATAGATGAAGTAAAACCCGGCCGGCCCAACTTACTAAAAATTTCCAAAATCCTACAGCTAAATTTAAGCACTTTTCAAGTACTTTTAAGCACTTTCAAGCACCATTATCAGTCTTAAGAACTTATAAAGGGCCTTGAATTTGGTAGTGTTAATTAAAACACTTTTAAGGACTTTCAAGAATGCGGTCGAACCCTGCGCTGTTTTATTGGCTATTTTCCTGGTAAAACTGGTTAGCCAGTTTCCTGCTCGAGTTTCAGTTTAAACACGAAATCATCCAGCAAAAGTTTAACAGACTGGATGACCTTCATGATGCAAAATCAAAGCATGAAAGGACACTTACCGATCAGATTCACTGTAACAGTACTTTCTACCAGTTGGCTGCCCTTACAACCTGACCGAAAGTGTCAGACCAATCTGGACTAAGAAACACAAAATACAAAAGGCACTGAACAACGCAGACTTGAGTCCTGGGATTGTGGACACATGACAAACAAACGTTTAACACGATGTGCAATGCTGATACGACAGACACCGATGAAATGGGTGTTTACTTACTTCAAGTTCACGCTCATCGAAATACTGCAGCCACTGCAGCGGGACGACTTCACTGAAACCATCGAGGAAAGCACGAGTCTGATCACTGACACCACGACTAAACACCCACTGAGTCATCAGGCTACAACAACAACACGTGTAACTACTACATCCGTGTTACTACTACACTCTGTACTACTACTACACTCACTACTACAACAGTGAGTCTGATCACTGACACCACAACTAAACACCCACTGAGTCATCAGGCTACAACAGCAACACGTGTAACTACTACACCCGTGTTACTACTACACTCACTACTACAACAGTGAGTCTGATCATTGACACCACGACTAAACACCCACTGAGTCATCAGGCTACAACAACAACACATGTAACTACTACACCATGTTACAACTACACTCTGTACTACTACTACACTCACTACTACAACAGTGAGTCTGATCACTGACACCACGACTAAACACCCACTGAGTCATCAGGCTACAACAACAGCATGTGTAACTACTACACCCGTGTTACTACTACACTCTGTTCTACTACTACACTCACTACTACAACAGTGAGTCTGATCACTGACTCCACGACTGAACACCCACTGAGTCATCAGGCTACAACAACAACACGTGTAACTACTACATCCGTGTTACTACTACACTCCGTTCTACTACTACACTCACTACTACAACAGTGAGTCTGATCACTAACTCCACAACTGAACACCCACTGAGTCATCAGGCTACAACAACAACACATGTAACTACTACACCCGTGTTACTACTACACTCTGTTCTACTACTACACTCACTACTACAACAACAGTGAGTCTGATCACTGACACCACAACTAAACACCCACTGAGTCATCAGGCTACAACAACAACACGTCTAACTACTACACCAGTGTTACTACTACACTCTGTACTACTACTACACTCACTACTACAACAGTGAGTCTGATCACTGACACCACGACTAAACACCCACTGAGTCATCAGGCTACAACAACAACACATGTAACTACTACACCCGTGTCACTTCTACACTCTGTTCTACTACTACACCTACCAATACAACCAGTGTGGTAGTGATCTAATGTATTCTGATAAACAACTGGTGTGACAGTGACCTGATGTATTCCTGCTTGTTGTCCTCAGTGACTTTAACGTCATCGCCACCAGCCTTCAACTCATGATGTTCAATCTTGCCCAGAATCTCAAAGTCCGTTGAGAATGACAACTCCAAGCCACATTCCTCCAGGTCATTGTCTCTGTCAGCACACATTGCACACAATCACCGGCTTGACGTTAGAGTTAGGTCAACGCACGGAACAATGCAATCTACGCACAATACGATAATATGCTTAGGATTAAGTTAGGCTAGGGTCCGATCTTGCTGAGTGAGTGAGTAAGTAAGGTTTGACGTCCTGCTCGACACATTATAGGTCAATTTGGAGACGGTCCTCCAGGCAATCACTTGCACTGGTACGGACAACAAAAACTAACAGCAAAATCAATCAAACCAACACACACCAAAAAAAACAAAAATACAATAATATACTACCTACATACACATGCACACAAACGTAATAC
>Ga0209052_1000814_pt1 | contig 10641 bp, 4 predicted proteins | sample WorMetHEROISLAND_2_FD_187409 | JGI IMG/M metagenome (GOLD analysis project Ga0209052, IMG submission 187409) | Marine gutless worms symbiont microbial communities from Max Planck institute for Marine Microbiology, Germany - Olavius sp. 4 HERON... | ecosystem: Host-associated > Annelida >...
GTTCGAGGGGAATCTCCTCACCCAGTGGCACCAACATTACCTCATTAGAAACTAGAGACCCTAGCTATCAGTCACACAGTGAAGATTTCATGATCCTAAGTTGCATCATTTTGACACAATACAGCAGTGTGACAGACAGACAGACAGACGGAAGGACGCCTCTGCCGTAGCAAAGACGCGGTTAGCATTACATGCTGTCGCGCGTAATAATTGTTAAGCATGTATGAAATTCAATGTATTGGCTTTCCACCTTAGATGCATATATTTGCAGTTCATTTGTTAACTGCAATTCTCATGGACAGCCAATCCAGTGGTTTTGCTTTGAAACTGTGGTTTGCCTGCAAATGCTTTGGAAAACCAACTGAATGTAACTGACAATTCTGGATGGCTTGTTTGTTTAAAAAACGAAAATCAAGCTGACTAATGGTTGTTGCATCCACCCCCTCCCCCTCCCCCCAATGATGATACTGATGATGATGATGCTACTGCTATGATATGGACATCACGATTACCTGACAGAGGCAGTCCTGGAACGGAAGAGTTTCAATGCCGAGCATCTCCATCTTTTCCACCTGCTCCTCATAGAAGAACTCCATCTCATACATGGAGATGATTCCGTCACCGTCCAGGTCCATACACCGGAACCAATACTCAACACTGCACAGAACACATCACAGCACATCCAACCAATGACAATCAACAGAGCTGCGGAAACTGATGATTAATCAAACAAGAATTGTTAAAGATTTTTAACCATTAATAAAATTTTAATCGCTAAACTACTGCGTGCCCAGGTCAACTCAGCCTCTACCTTCAGCGGGATAGGAAATGAGTAGTAGCTTACTGGCTAGGCGTGAACGCCTGGTGTGGCTGATTGCGACGGTGGTATGTCTGCTAGCTGCAAACCGTGAGCAGTGGTTGGCCGCATAGTGCACTGCGATATCATTGGCTCATGCCATTCAGCTGACACTTCCAAGATTGCAAAGCACGAGTCTCGCGTGTAAGCAGCCCTACAGCAAGTACAGGACTTTTGATTTTCAAGTCCAAAACAGAAGAAAGCGTGGTTAATCAGAACTAGTTGATAGAGTGAACTGACAGCAGTTGCATCAGTGTATTGTGCGTATAACAGCTGAGACCTGCGTGGATGTCGCTTGTCCTCCTCCGAGATCAAGAACCACACAAAGTCACGATAACTCAGCTTGCCATCGACAAGGTTTCTACCACACAGCAACCGTAACAACAAACATCATCAACCAATCACGGCTCACATCAGCTCAGCACATCAACCAATCACAGCTAGCCAAATACACAGCATCTTCAGAGCCGTAGTTTCACTCACAAGTAATCTGAGCTAATGCTCATGAGACGCGCGACAGCATCAGTTTAATTTCGTACCCAGGTTGTCTTGGTCCATCTCCAGTATAGTTCCGTGGAAATTCACTCTAAGTGTGTGTCGCAGCCAAAAATAGTGAAAAATTAACTAAAACCCCATATTTTGGGGGCTCAAGGTCGTTCAAGGTCATCGATGTTGGTACTGTGGGCACCAGACCAAAGTCTAACCAGAGCCTGTTGGGGTGAATTTCCACTGAAATATACTGGAGATGGACCAAGACAAAGAACTCGTGGATGTGTCCCAGTTACCCTTTTACTGCTCCCTCTGTAGGCTAATTCCCATCACCACATCAGCAAATTAAACCCCTACAGTACCACCAGAAAGGTCATCATCAGTGCTTGTTATGATAAGCAGCAAGTCTGTGTCTATCTGCAACCGTTTTCACGCTAGATGAGCCAATAGTGGTAAAATAACGATTTCTAAGGGGGGCTACCCCTCTTTGATGCCCTCGTTCGAGGGGAATCTCTTCACCCAGTTTCAAATTTCCTCATAAGAAACTAGAGACTCTAGGCTACATATGGTGAAAACCCAAAGTATCTATCTCACCTGGGCTTGAATCGGTACCAGGTCGTGACAGACAGACAGACAAACAGACAGAATTCCCATAGCTAATACGCGCTCAGCAGTACCTGCCGGTACAGCTGCCGCGCATAATAAAACTAGATACACGTTCTGTGGAACGAGGTATCTGTCCCACTGGCGCACTACACCAGCTACGTTTTATACTCGTTAGCTACGATTTTTTTTACAACCAACGTTGGTCTCCAACAGCAACATCAGCCTCAAAAATTTTAACATTTGGGTCACGTGACATCGTCGCTCACGTGGCAATTAGACCAGTAATTTACGGTGTCCTATATAGATGGTCAATTATAACCACACGCTTGTATTGCACGGTTACGGAGATATGGCCTCAAATATTTTGGGGTCATGACCTTGAACTTTTGGGGTGACGTGACGTCATCGGTCACATTGTCCACAGTCGGACTCATACATATCTTTAACACTATGTCTGCAGTGGTATAACGAGTTAGTTAACTCCACAGGTGCACTCCAACGTAACCGAATGAGCGACAGTGTGTAGTAGGCCAACGCCACCGACCGTTGGCAGCCATGAAATAATTGTATAAGTTGGTTTAACACCCACTTATCCCATCCAGAGCATCGTTTAACATACTCTTACACCAGCGGGCAAAAATTCATCCACTCTGCAGCGCACTGTCTTGGATAGGTTTAAACCCAATCATACAACCCAAGTTGGCCAGATAACTGGCTAATTTAGTAACTTTTATTAGCAAGTGCCTTTAATTAGTATGCCAGCAGTCCCGGTAGCATGACAAACTGTTACACAGAACTCTACATTTCTTCCCTAGCAGCGGCGGTAACCACCAGAATACAGTAACGTAACATGATTTATGAAGAAACTGCCACGCAGAATTGGCCTGGGACTCGAACGACAGGTGTGTAGACTGTGGAACAGTATACCAGCAACTGGTCACCCATCTCAGTACTAACCGAGCTCAATGTAGAGCAACTACACTGACGTGGCAAACAGTAGAGCAATCAAAGCCAAAAGGTGTCAGCAAATGTTGAGGCTCAAGTGCGATTTGATCACATTATCATATTATATACACAAGTTGATCTGACAAGTAATAAACAACAGTGAAAACTAAACTATCGGATGATGTTCATTAGTCTCAGATAATGTCCCAAGACTGTGTCGCTGCCTTACCTTGTGACGGCGCCGGAAAATATCCTGTCAATGACGCGTGTTGAAATCGCTGCACACCAAAAACAACACAACAAACGATCATACGTGACAGACGCCCAAGCACTGATGTGGATGCCTTCACCCACCACAATAGCTCACTCAAAGATCTGATTCTGACCCCACAACGACCATTTTGACACCAAACTATGAACCATTCATTCATATCAGGGCTGAGACATACCCAATGAAGCTCACTGGGTTTCACAGGGAAAACCCACTTAAAAAATCCCACCCCAAGAAAATCACCCCAAACTTAATCCAATTTTAGTTTCCTGCTGTACTAATAATAGAATGTTTCATCACGGTTAAGTTTTTAAAACTTTACACCTATGAATTTGCAAACTTATGGATATTTACTTGACGTGGACATTATCTAACAGGGCTCATTCTGATTACTTCAAACTCATGAAAACACCAAAACGTAGACATAGACACCAGTGCGTGTCCAAGTACCCATATACGGGTTCCAGAAAACATAAGTTTGCATGCTTTCCAATGGCGGCCATTCACATTGATACAAGTTCTACACGAGTACAGGTTACCTGTGAATTTCACTCGTACGAGCAGTTTCTGTGCAGGTCGTGTTTTTATCCAACCCGTATGAAGTAAGCAACACAAAATTTGTATTAATTTAATTTATACAGGCCAAGACGTATATCTGACATCATAACATATGTCATCGTTGAACTGTACATGATAGGGGTGCACGATTAGTAAAATTATTAATGATGTAGTGGAATAGTGTTATTCCATTCGCAAAGCATTCACTCGATTAGATTTCACTGCAGATTGCCAATAGACACGTTGAGTTATGTGCTTGGTCAAGTGACCGCGAACGCTCCACTCGTGCGGGTGAATCTTGCATAAGCTCGGACTTGGACTCGTACTACTACTCGTGTCTATGTGAACGTAGACTTATCAGCAGGAATAAGTTGCGTCCAATAGTACCGTGGTCGTTGTGTCGACTGAGATCCTCTTTGCTGACGAGCAGGTCGTGGTCGCGGTCGAGCTCCCAGAACTTGCAGTAGATGACGTAGAAATGTTCGTAGGAGAAGAAGTCTGTGATCTGGTTGATGTCGTCTTCAACCTCCAGCCGACGGATTGTCTGTCACCATCACATCACATCCTATCATAACACGGTGACCACTCTTTTTCAAAAAAGATTTTCCATGAACAAAAAATGAAAATCATGACCTATCGGCACCACATATTTTTCCAAATAAACGATACATGACTTATCAATGCATACCAGAATTAGTAGTGACAGTTCCAGCTGCTTGTACCAGTACTGTCAAGATAACTGTACACAGGATCACATTACAGAATTTCTCAGCGCAGTTGTAAAAATTCCATAAAATCCATGACATTATGCATATTTTCCATGACTTTTCCATGACCTTTGCCGTTTTCCATGACTTTCCAGGCCTGGAAAATGGTCTTCCTAAATTGCAGGACTTTCCAGGACCAGTGGTCACCCTGTCATAATCATCATCATCATCATCATCATGGTCTTCTCATTGTCAGAATAAGGGTAAAAGGTACAAGGGGCCAGGCTCCTCCCGTAGAGTGGATTTGTCTGAGATGTCGCAGCTGGTAGAAGAACGTGCCAGCGACTTTGGAGAAGTGCTGCTTCAATGAGAGTTCACCGTCAAGCCACACTGCCAGGTCACGTACAACAGCTTGATGGTAAGTCTGTGACGCATGGCCAGTGCGACGTCAGACCTACGGTTATCTCCCCACCCAGCCACCGACAGGGTTGAAAAAATCATGATTTAAAAAAAATTTTAAAAAAATCAGATTTTTTTTTGTTTTAAATCAGACTTTTTTCATTTAAATGTGATTTTTTTGATTTTTTGTAAAAATTTTTGCATTGTATTATGATATTAATCATTCATTTGCTTCTGTTTACTCAGTACTGTTTACTATATTGGTGCTGTTATGCATTGTTGTTGCATTAAACAATTTTAACTGCATTGTGAGTTACTTTTTGATTTTTTGAATTTTTTTTTCATTTTTCAGTGCTGTTGTGCATTGTTGTTGCATTAAACAGTTTAAACTTAATTGTGATTTGCACGTTGCACAGAATTAAAGTTCCTGAACCAGTGACTATAAGCTAAAATCAGTCGTCGACGAGTTGAATAAGTTGAATAATGGGCAGAATAAAACAATAAAACAATACATTTCATCCTGTCTATTATAATTTTTCATTGGTAAGTGAAATCATCTGTGCGATTTAAATCACTCGATTTTTTGAAGAGTAAATCAATTGATTTAAATCGCGATTGAAATCAGTGATTTAAATTGCACTGATTTAAATCGGCCAACCCTGTCCATAGTTGTAGTAGTAGAAACAGCAGCGGGTACAGCTTTAGTTCATCATCGAACCGTAATTCACACGTAACCTTACATACTTGGAGCAGGTTTGACCGGCGCAACTCCGCCAACACAATTCTACCGGACCACGAACGATTGACACAGTAGAATATCCGCGATATCACCTACACACAGACAGACAGACAGACAGCAACATGTCACACACACAGTGCGGTGGTGTGGTCTAGTGGTTAACACGTTGTGTTCGATCAATGTAGTTGCTCTACGCCGGGCCCGGTTAGTACTCACATGGGTGACTGTCTGAGGGCACGTAAACCATCTCGGCATGTAACCAACCACACAGGTCAACTCAGCCTTCTACCCTCTGTGGGACGGTAAAAAAGTATCACCTTTGTAGCCAGGTAATGGTACCAAATGGCTGATCGGCTTGGTTCAAAGGTCGGCGGCCGCCCGGCGCTGTGCTACATTAATCACATGAACCGGGTGAACTATGGCAATGGCAGTGCCATGATGACAGCACCCTAATCATTGTCATGACTCTTGCTATATCACGAGAAAAGTCGAGAAGTCGTACGTGATGAGTGCTGGCTAGTGGCTAGAATATCACGCTCACGAGACCTGATTATGCTGCATGCCATGGACGTCAAAATAAGGTCACAACCATCTGACAGTTGGGAAAGAAATTAAACACTCTATGACTATATATAATGCGGAAACATGTTTCAGACGTCAGTTTTCACTGAATAAGTGGCTTTGTAACTAATTTGTCACACTTGGTGTACTATTTTTTGGAACAGGCCTCAAAAAAAGAATATACAAATATGTTGACAGTAGCTGGAAGTCTCAAACAGCATGACAGTTGACAATATTCACATTCGAGATAGAATTTAACAAGTAACACGCAGCAGCAAATGTGATTTAACTATCGCAATGTAGCAAAATCCTGAACTGACCGTTTGCACGTAGCGCGAGTGAAACTCTGGAGCGTCTTGTAGGAACGTGAGACCAGGATGAGAGTCCACAACATCCTGCAACATTACATCATCATCACCAGCATCAGCAGCAGCAGCATCAGCAGCACACAGCCTAATTCTCGCAAGTAGTCAATCAATTCACAAACGTTAGCGTCAGTAACTTCACAATTCACTACCCACAACGTCTCATAGCCGAAAAAAAATCTTTAAAAATCATGTCGTTCGGCAGCACATTGGCAGCTAGTCGATGTGATGCTGGGTAATGTCATGTTTTATGATTTTTGTTGTTTTCGACGTGTCAGTCACTGCAAGTCGTCATTTACGAGTGTAAAAACTGCTATACACGGGCTGGATGCAGCAATGATAGAAGATAGACAGACAGAGAGACAGACAGATAGACAGCAGTGTCACCTGTATCAGTGGCAGGAAGTCGTCAAATTCCATGAAGTTACGGCCTGGCTTAGCAACGACTCGCAGAAACCTTGACTCCTCGTCATGACATGAACTGACTAGCCTGACAAACACACAGACAAACAGACAGATGGACAATGCGCACACAGACACAGACAGAGCTGAAACAGACTTAGACAGACAGACAGATAGACATATACTTGTTTTTGCAAGACTGTGAGAACTTGGACGCCATGACCAAGAGTGCGGACATCAACTGTGGGCACCCAAAGCATGTTAACGGCTAAAGGTCGTCTCTAGCTCTTAACGGTAACCCATCACAGAGCTACGGAGCGCCACCTGCCCTATGCGATAACGCGGTGTTACCTGCCACCCAACACAGGTGAACGTGACCTGCCTTAACACCAGCCAAGCAAGCCAGTACTCGATTTGCCTACCACGGAGGATGGAAGTCTGAATTGACCTTGGTGTTGGTTATATGCCGAGATGGTTTACCAATCCGAAGATGGTCAGCCATCCAGGTAGTAACCATTTGATAGCGACCCGACCGGGAGTTGAACCCACGGACTTTTGATCCTACGTCAAACCTCCCAACTGTTCGTCACCAAGCCACATAAGATGTGTACTGTGTAAGTCCGCACAACATTAACGCGTCCCCACACCTTATATCCCACACAGAGCATACACAACTGGGTGTCTTAAAAGACCACGCCTACTTTCCGAAAATGTCCACTCTGGGACTAAAGGACAAATAAGAAAAAAAACATATATCTACCAGTCTCAGACTATTCGCAGTAAAAAGAATGTGAAGAAGTGATTCTGTCCCCGCATTTTTGACTGTCGACCCACAGTATCAGTCGCACGCGTCACCAAGAGCAACAGCACATACACATTGATGCACTGGTATGCATAGACACAGAGAAACACACTCTGTTCAGCGTGGACAAATGTTTGCTGACACTCCGTCCATGCATGTCACAGATACCACTAGGAAAGAAATAGATTGAAGAACGAGCGACATAAAACATAGTAAAGAAAAAGACAAGTTTTCAACGGTACAATGCACTACTGACCATCAATGATTTTCAATGATCAACAGAGTTTAAAACTCGTTAAATTTCCCATCAATAAGAAAGCGTTATAAACTGGACACGCTGGCATGCATATGCCAAATGTTAATAACAGAACACGCATATTTTGGTCGGTCTATACAAGACTGCATACAAAGATAACAAACACATTACCACTAACTGAGTTTCAGTGAATGTGTGATAGCTGACTAACTTACAAAGTTGTCAAACAAATGGATGGCAATTACCAATGTTAGTTTTTAATCGAAATTAATGACTGATAACTAGTCCTCAATTTCTGTACAGTTAACTATTGATAACTTTGGATCATCACCAGCTCCAGTCATAACATTATCTACATAGTGATGAAGCAGCAGCAGCCAAATTAACTACGTTCTATATGACACAACACAATACCTTTTATATGCATCGAGTACCAGCTGCAGGGTCACATGACCTGTATGATCACCACCGGCGAAGTTAAAGAAAGGAAATTTCCAGTACATGGGTAATCCCAACGCCTACACACAAAAAACACTTTATGTCATGCAAAACTCGATGCATTTTTGTGACTCCATACAGTAGTTAGCAGTCTGTTATCTATTCACAGCAGGTAATTCAAGGTTTGAGTCTACTTTGATAGTCTTCATCTGAGTCTTGCACAATGGCAGCGGTGGGATATTATCATCTCGCCCATGGTTAAAATCAATGCTATTGTTATTAATACACCGCCAAACTTAGCCACACCCACTTGCTGATTCATTCACACTCACAGGCCGCAAGGAGTACCATCGAATCCACTCGAAATAATCAAATCTTTGTGGCCACTTTTCAATTATACCGATGTTGGCCAATGCTTGCACAAAGACCTGTTCCGACAACTCCTGAAAGGTCAGTTTTGGGACCGAGCTACTATGCAGTTACACGTCAAGAACTGAACACCGTTCATTAATAGGGTTAGAACGATACCAAGCAAGCCACCCAATAGACAATAGTACCCAATATTACTGGGTCCTGCTGACACCAACACCCACTACCAATACCGATATCAGTACACAGTGAAGTATTGTATTCATTTTTCGACAAATATACATCTATAGCTTACAGCACTAGCCTAACCATACTGGGACTATTCAAATGACCATGTATGTTGGCATCAAGATATCTGAGTAGTATCGGTATTGGGTATGACAGCCAATAAAAATATCACCCAGTACCCAATGTAACCCAGTACTAGCGAATATTGGGCAATACCCAACACTCCAATACCCAAATCATTCTAACCCTATTCATTAACTTAGTACATGATTACACCTGAACGCAAAGCGTCAAGCTCAGTGTTCCTCCGCCGCTGGGACCTTTTGACCCTACATACTCAACAGTTCATCTCGTCCCAAGATGCACTGCTCGCAACAGTTTGGTACAAATCCAGTCCACCAACGCCCGCAAGAGATATGGCACAAACAACTGGAAAATACGTTGGCCCAGGGACGACATATTGTGCAGACGTCCACCTCGCTACTATACACTGCATTATGCATGTTTAACCCTAACCCTAACCGGACCTTTTGAGCTAAAAATTGGTGCGGTGACTCGTGCTCTGGAAAACGTGCTCAGAAATTTGTTTTTTTCCTAAGTCTTTTAGCTCGCGACGCTGCAAGCTATAAGCGACCCTTATTGTCAGACAGCATTTCTCTGGCTGAGTCCGTCTGTCTGTCCGCAGCACGGCTTGTGCCGGCAACGTCCGTGCTACGCTGTGAAGCTTGCAGCGTCGCGAGCCATGTCGCCTACCGGCTTGTTCGTTGTCAAGTTGGAAGCCCGCCCATAAGGGACAGACAGAGAGACAGATGAACGGACAAGCAAAACACATATTGCAACCTATTATAATGGACGCACGACTTAATGTCGTCTATAGCTCCTACTGGTAACCCATCTCAAGAGCTACGGAGCAGCACCTGCCATATGGGATCACACAGTCTTACCTGCTACCAAGACAGGTAAACGTGCCCTGCTTTAACCTCAGCCAAGCAGGCCGGTGCCTGATGTACTCACCCTGGAGGGATGGAAGGCTGAGTTGTCCTTGGTGGTTGGTTATATACGGAGATAGTTTACCTGTCCTTAGACAGTCGCCCATACAAGTAGTGACACCACTTGACCTCGAGTTGAACCTATGACCTCTGAATCGTTAAGTCCAATGCGCTAACCATTAAGCCACCAGACACAGATAACACACAACTGAGAGGCGCAGACCTTGACAACCGGAGCCAAGGCATTCTTCGCCACCTTTCCATCGTCGAACTTGTCGAACACTTCGCGTATCTTCCTCACGACGGCCTCATCCATCTCCGCGGTGGCCGGCGTGCCGACTGGGAAGTAGAACTGAGGAATGCTGGCAGCACCAGGTAAGGGTCTTACGTTCGTCAGCGCTGCCGCCGCGGCTGTAACGTCGATGTTTGAGGCAGTCACTCCAGCAGGTGATGTCGTGGCGGTCGTCGTACTAACAGAAGTTCGCAGTGCAGGTGTTGTTATCAAGCTCGACGACACGGTTTCGGTGGGGGACGTTGCCGTCGTAACAGCCACGAACTCCAGCTTACTGACGACCCCATCTCCCGCCGGGGTCGAGGTCAAGGTCGGAGTCGTGACCTTGACCCCCGGGGGTGACGACACCATGAAGGTCGCATCGCCAGC
>Ga0209052_1000815_pt1 | contig 10633 bp, 7 predicted proteins | sample WorMetHEROISLAND_2_FD_187409 | JGI IMG/M metagenome (GOLD analysis project Ga0209052, IMG submission 187409) | Marine gutless worms symbiont microbial communities from Max Planck institute for Marine Microbiology, Germany - Olavius sp. 4 HERON... | ecosystem: Host-associated > Annelida >...
TACCACTGGTTTAAGCCTGATAATTACATTCGGTAGTCTACCATGTCGGTGTAATGCAAAATGCGTAAAACCAATAAAAGCAACGCGTCACTTGTTAGACAGCGCTCCCGATTCACAGTTTATGTGACATTATTGCTGGCGCTGTATCAAACTGTTTTCAGATTAGATTAGATAACGAACTACTATTTAAATAAAAATCCGACTACAAAAACAGCGACAACTGAATTAGTGCAGCTTGCCGACTGGTGTATAAGCACAGTGAATAACTGCAGTTGGGTTGGTTCGCGGAGGAAGCGAGAAGCTGGTGGGAATTTAGTGCATGCGTATAAACGCGCGAGCGACCGACTGAACGGTGTTGATGATTCACGTAAGCCGAGGCATCAATGCTATCTGAAGACAGCTTGGCCGGCGCGCCGACGACGCGGAATTAGCGCGATTTATATCACGCTGGACGCCGGCGACAGCTCATTTCGACCGGCTTAGAGCACTGTGCGGGTCAGTCGACAGTTGGTCTGTCAACATCAGACTAGTCTGCCACTGCAGCCAGCCACGCCATCAGCGCTCGCTCGCTCACATCGCGGCCAATGTCATCACAGGCACCGACCGACTCCATGTCGGCCTCGCGCCAGGTACTACTGGCGTCGACGCCGCTCAGGCTCATTCAACGAATCAAACGCCTGATTCCTGAATATTTCTGCCGCCGTAGAATCAGCCAATTTTTGCATCTCGGCGTCTGGTTCGACCTTACCGCGAGTCGCCATCCACATCCACACTGAAACTATGTAGATGTATGTACCACGTGTAATTGCTATCTGTCTCAAGCAGCCAAGCGCGGCGTTTGTCGAACGTCGATATGGTACAAGTCTATAAACACACCGAGTTGTAAGCGCTACGGCATCGTTAGCAGCAGCAGCAGCAGCAGCAGCGAGAGACACCGCACTGATGGTGATGCTGACGATGTTTACACTCGCGGCACGTGGCGACTAATGACATGCGCAGAACATACATCGGAGTGTGAGGGAAGATGATGCTGGCGCTAACGACAGCCAGATGCTGTTGCAGTAGACCTACGTGCGAATAATCATGCTAATGGAGCGTGCGCACAGCCGTGCAAATGTTCGCCTGTTAGTTTACACGGCTGACATCAGAGACGGAATTGTTGTCTGCGGTAATGTACTTGCAGGCTACAAACAATGACATCAATCGATCGATCAGTGAACGTGTCCGATGTGTGATGTTTGATCCAAGTAATTACTTCCATCTGATGAACTGTACAAAACGCTGAACATTGCAGTTCTGAAAAGGACCCTCTTATAAAACATGATGTGTCAAAGATAAAGCGACCACAAATCAACTTCAAAGGTAGGCCTACAGCTTCTGTCACCAGTGAAGAAAATACAAAAAAAAAATAATGGCCCAAAGTATGAATAAATTATAACAATGATGTTCAGTTTAGCGCTTATGTGAATTCTGGTTATAAGTTTTGCTGATTACTTACATACGTATGTACCTGTTTACTTCCAATTTACTATCTGTATATTATTTGCGGTACCGTCGGCTGAGCACTGTGATAAAGTGTCTCAAAATGAGATACTTTTTATTGCGACTTTTTAGTGCGAATTGATACAAAATGTACTGTACTTTACATAGATGTACTGACGTAGAAAACCACACGTCTACGGTGTCAATGTCATTACTCAGAAATGTATAATGCACGAATATTTTTGTAGGCCTATTAAATTTTGCTCATTTGTTCAGAACATAAATGTGAAAAGTGTGCTGCTTTATGATGTATTGGCAGAAATTGACAGAAACGCAAGCTTCAGGAACGAATTTTGCAACTACACAAAAAGCACATTTTATTAGTAAAGTAATCCACTGTTTAATATCACCTTTGTTGTAACGTTATTATAACGTATAGGCCTAATTATTTCCTTTACTTTAACTAATCTAATAAACTTTCCAACATTGCAGTTAGGATTACAAAATCTGGTATTGGGTAAAATATCCTACGAAGACAATTTGCGGATTCAGACATTCCAGGAATTGGTTTTGGATATGTCAGTCTAACGTAAAATAATATTGCAAATTTTCCTGAAAAAAGGTTGGAAGCTTAGCTCGGTAAAAGCAATGTGCTTATCATTTTTTTCGTTAGTTAATAGTTAGTTATGTTTGTCCAACACTTCAACGGTTGTTTTTCAGCGTTGCATATTAATGAGAAGTTTGATACAGGACGCCGTTGGCTGGCGAAAATCAAACATTGAATTTGATGCTATATCACTTCGCCAAATTTTGACTAAATATAGGCCTAGTAAAATTAAACAGGTTTACGACGTACTGTGTGCTAGATAAACGAGGAAAATTTGGTGTAAAAATATTCCCGGATCACTCAGATATCGTTATTTTCGTGTTGGGCTATTTAAATTTTAAAAATCATCATGTACAACGGTTAAAAACAGTGAAATGTTACAGTTAAACAAATGGTCGGATATTGTATAGCTTATGCATAAGAACATCTAAATATCCTGAAAAACTTTGGCAGTAGGCCTAGGCCTATCACTGCAGTATCGTAAGACTTTGTTACCGCTCCAAAATAGTAGATTTTCGACAAGTCGTCAACGATTAGGCCTATACATGAAGAAGCAGAAAGCATCACTGGAAACACGACAGTCGACAAATAGCTAACGACAACATAAATCTCCATCGAAACTCGCCGGCGCAGTGAAATGCAGTGCGAGCCTCTCTGATCTAGAAATAATGAGGGATGAAGGATATAAGGCAGCAACAATATATTTGGCGGCAGAAATCATTCCGAGCAAGGCGAGCTGCTGCTTGGTTCAGCAAACGGCGAACGAACGTCGATCAGCGACTTAACTCTTTTCAGACTTGAACTAATGGGCTACAGTGTGCATGTGCGTATACAGTAGTTTACGTTCTTAGCCTTTGTCATTATATATGTATATAGTCTATATATCTTTACTTCGCCAAATAAATGCAGCAAAACACACAGATAAAAACTGACTGATGAACACATTCAAGCCTAATAACTAAATAATACGAAATACACAGATTTATGGCGTCAATACGCTGTTTTCATCATTAACATGGATTATTCTCAAACCGTTACACTGCTCAACGAATAGTGCATTTTATTTGTACTGTTTGTACTTTTGTGCTGTTTGTACAGCAGGGCTTTAAATGTCAATGTCATGAGATAGGCTAGAGCACCGCCCAGTCCCAGCACACTGCCATACGGCCTTATACGACCGTAGCAAAACTAGCGTATAATTCAACGCACAAGCAACGCGACGCCAGCATCTTATGCGACGAGGATTCAAAGGGTTAAAGACGATCGAAGTCTGTTGGGCGGCAGTACGGAGATCAGCTGTGGATTAGCGTGATCGATTAGTGACGGTCAATTTATTGTCTGACGGTCAGAGGCCGACGGCGTACAACGACCGGACATTGAGATAATCGCTCGCAGATCCTGTCGACATCCACCATACAGTCAGTCACAGCGCCGTCGAGGACGAACCCTCGCTGCAGCCTGCAGTCTCGACATTCTCTCAGCTGCGGACACAACTAGACAGTCAGACAATCTAACTGTAGTTCCTATACACATCCATATTGTGCTTCCGAGCATCTGCCATTCTGCACTACAGACCGTTGTCGAGATTCTCACTTCGTCCGCCGAAGGAAAAGGGTTACGTTTATACTTCTTACTGTTCGTCTGTTTGTCTGTGCATAATTACTCAAAAAGTCACAAATATCTGCGATATCTCTAAAACGGCGCAGGACAAGGCCTGCGTGCTTTCGATTGGTACCGAAATCAACGATCTTAGATGACCTTGAACGGCCACTGTACACTCTATTCCACCAAACATGCATCTTTCGGAGCCCACCCAAAAGTTTGGATGAAATTAGATCCACGCTGCGTATGGCAGATGTAGTGCATGACTGCTTTTGCACATTCGCTGACTATCGCATCAAAATGATATATTTTGCCGCCGTGCAGTAGGCGGACCAATTTCGCAGATAATTACGAAAGGAAACGTTTGCACTGCAAGTACGTAGTGATTACTACTCCAGGCAAATTTACAAAACGCCGAACTACAAAATGTATACGGGATCTTAATTGTATTTTTGTAATAAAAAAAGAAGAAATCATTCGTCGATCAGGTACTTGTAAAAATCTACGACAGAATTCGTCGCGATTGCACAGAACATGATAAATCTTACGAATGGAGGTGATTTGCTATGCGAATATGCAGCAGTCCCAATAGGTCGCATTGAAAATCTTTATTCACCAAAGAATGGTGAGAACAATAACGAAATTAACAAACAGTACAAATAAACAGCAGTAAAGTAACAAAAATTCTGACACCAACAGTAAATGTCAATGAGCACAGAACTTATACAAATTTGCTACATATTTTGCACAACAGATTATCAGAAGTGTAATATTTACCAACAAATTTATCAACTCCTTTGCATAAAGTAATGCTGGGTAACTGAAAACCAAAAAGTTCCTGACACTGTCTAACCATAGCAACGTTGCTAGTTCTGAACAGTTTCATGAAGAAACGATCTAGAACAAAATCTAGCGATCTGAGGTCAGACTTGTTCGTGGGGCATGCTTCTAACTCATACAATAGCATTAAGGGTCTTGCCCGTCCGTCCGTCTGTCTGTCCGTCCATCCGTCCCGGACGGGATCCTAAAAACTCGAAAACATAACAAACGTAGAATAACCAAAGCTGGCGTGAACGTTCTGCATGGCAGGAGTAACCGGTGTACCACTTTTGAGCTCAGCAGGTCAGCGGCCGCATAGTATGTCGGGATTTATTGTCGGCAATGGGTCGACTTATTTTGCTAGATTTCACTTGTTGCTTAAAATAGCTGCCCAGTGGATTCACTCAGGCATTACATATGCAAACGAAGCTCTGCGTTGCAAATATATGTTGTGTCAACGCGGCTAAAGCGAAGCGTCACCGACGCCGCAATAAGTATCAAGGAACGCAATGACGAGATCAATATGGCGGCGACAAGATTGCGACAGACAGCGCCGTGATCACGTGCTGATGGTCACGTGACGTATCGGAAGCGGCGTGAAACGAGATGTGGTGCCGGCCGCCCGCGCAGCAGACTGCCGACGCGAGACGATCAAAATTAATGCGTGTCGACCGGCGATAATGCGGGAGATCAAGTGTCCCGACGTCGACGATGTAACTCGCTTAGTGCCCGCCGCCGCCGCGCGGTGCAAACAAACCTCGGCCGCGGCTCGCTGGGCGGGCTCCGGCAAAGATGCCGACGAGCTTCTGGGACGGACAGATGTCGTCGACCGACCGACCAGCCGGGTGTCCGGCCGGCGTGCACTCCCTGGCGGCCGGCAACACGTCGCGTAATCCGGTTTCACGCGGCTCGTCGGCCCCGCGGGACAAATTGACCAGTGATGAGAGGTTTTAAATATTCTGGCCGGCGCCGCGCGCACACCGGTAGATGGAAGTGTCAATTTGGTGCCGGCGACGACGTCTAAGACGATGTTAGATTGTGAGTAATGGCTGCAGAGCGTGGACATCAGAACCCGCCGACCGACCTCTACCATTCTCATCCGGCTCGATGAATGTTCGCTAACAGACTGCGCTCACGTAACGTACAGCGCCAACGAGATGCGTCTTCTTTCCTACACCGTGTATGTCTGTGTTCTGTGTTATACATGTGTATGACGTTATTATGCCGCCGTCGTATAATACGCCCCAAACGTACAGGTCTTGTCCGTTTATCTCTGCGTCCCACGTGGCTTATATGTATATACACAATATACAAATTGTGAAAATGGTTTCCCGAAGTTGGGAAATGTTGCCCAAGGTTGAAAACCGAGGATAACACTTCCCAACTAAAGGAAACCGTTTTCACTAATGACTGATGAAGCTATTGCTATTTGTTGCTACTTGTTTTGTTATACATCACAGTTAAAAAGCACCGGCAAACTTTTTCGTATTTTTCGATCGCTTCAACAAGTAAGCAAACCATGACGTGGGCTACACTTTTTATGGACCACTGGGTATACTGACTGCTATCGGTCAGTGCGTGCAGCAGCAGAATATCCGTGATGCATACACTGTAGTATACGTCACAGGTCAGTCGGTTTGCCCAATCGTCGGCGGCACAGCCGCAAATACTATATACACATGTATGACTTCGTATAAAACAGACGAATGATGATATAGCTGCATAGGAATTGCAACGGCCGGCGACGGCGCTGTCGCTGGGATTATCGGCTTATGTTCAGCAGTGCATGTAAGCTTAGTGCCGCGTGCATGGACGGATCATCGCCGGACAACTCTGTCTTCATGTGCTGTATAGCGTTGCATCAGTCGAGTTGATCAACTAGTGCAAGAAAACATGCAAGAGCTGCCCGAATCTTTCATTACTCTTATGTGTCGCTAACAAGTAAATAGTACAATGGGCGACTTCACTCTCTGACTTGACTTTCGCTGAGCCAATTCGCTGAGCGAAAGTTCGGTCTAAGTACCTGCTTCAGCCAAAAAAGTGAAGTGATTTCGCTGAGCGAAAGTCTCACGTGCAAAAGTATGGTCTAAGTACATACTTAGGTCGAAGTTTAGTTGAACTCTGGTCTAAGTAGGTACTTAGACCAAAATGAACTGACTTGACTTAAGTCAAGTCGGCTAGACTTAAGTCAAAAAGTGAAGTCGCCCAATGTACATTGTGCGATACCCTGAATAAGTGAGGAGTAGAGCCACGCAGGCTGGTGGAACAAAATGAGTTTTGAGACTGAAGTGAGTTCACCGATTCAACAACACAGCATGCAGTGTCTCACTGAATGATGCCGCATTACGGGTCTTGCCCGTCTGTCTGTCCGTCCGTCCGTCCCGTCCTAACTCGAAAACCAAAAGGCTCATAAAAAACCACGATTGATGTAAGCCTTCCCCACCAGTAACGGGTGTGCAAATTTTCCGCTCAAAAGTCAAAAGTCAGGGGTAGGTTAGCGTCGCGCAGCTCTAGGCAGACGACCGCATAACATGGCGGCACTGGTCCGCGAAATATTAGCAAATATATTCTAGATATTAGCTTTATAGGCCAGTGTTTAGTTGAACGCAAATCACACTCACACAGATAAAACAAAATGTGACAATGACATGCGTCTTAAAAACAAACTGCATACTTTATGGGTCTAGATTGGACGCTGACAGACGCTGAACTGAAGGCCTCCATGTCCCCATCAGTTTCATTCACCAGCAATTATGTTTACCATCTTATCACTGCACTACTTAGTTGCATGTCTTTCTATGCGTTTGACTCAGGCACTAGGCCCATAAAACACACACATAATACACCGAGACAGTAAACATAAAAAGCTAAGAAACTGTACATTAAAAACATAAACCTAGCTGACGAAGGTGTGACACCCACATATTAGGGCAATTCGGCCAAGTCCGCAAGAAAATAATACGGCTGTTGTGTATCAGAGCGTTAAAACTAGGTAATCCAAGCTGAAGTAAAATCCCAGTTATACTGTCACTTCTCTTAAAACCAAAAAAAAACATCTTAATACATTTATGATAGCACAGCTTAAGTTTAGACAAGCACACATCAGTATAATTCGACCACAAGCACGAGTCATACAGACAAACATACACAGTACGATCTGAATAGAATAATCTTAACTTTATGAGAACAGTTAATTCACACGTTTTATGCGCGTCGGTCACATTAATCGTTACTGTTGCTGCAACTCGTCGCATGATAGCACATCTGCGTGGCGTCGCACGCACGGCATTGGCTGCAATAATGTGACGCACTGCAGCTAGTGATAAGCAATCTGCGCTGAGCCTATACGAAGACGAATGGAATGAAGCGTGACATCACTGCACGTGGCTGCTGTGACTGATGACTGCGCGCGGTGTGTCGACGACGGCAGGTCAAGTCTGTAGTCGAACGAGACGACCAGAGCAAGCACTTAGATGATCAGCTGTGAACCCTGTCCATCCATCTACTGCCGCCCGCCACGACCGCCACCCACTGCCAACGGACAAACCCGTCCCCTCGCACAGAATCATTCCTCTTGAAGGCATGTTCTATAGGACAAAGTCTCCCCGCTACGGAAGAGCAATATTGCCAGTAATTTTTACGCTTTGCTCGAATGATTTGATGTAATATTTTACAGCAAATAAAACGTTATTCCTGTCTTTCGTGTGCAGACTGTGCGACAGAGTCGGCGATTATCTGTGCTGGAAATGATCCGTGCTGTGTTCAGCGTCGTATAGTGACTTCGCAACAGAACAATAATTCTCGAGCTGATGATTCTAAATGCCTATTAGAACCGGGGCGGACTTCGTTCGGGAAGATTTTGTCCTACAGTAAAGAAGCGTATTTTCGGGGGTATGTTGTCTTGGGGAACACTGTCCGGGGGAAATATGTCCGGGATTCCAGCGACGGTGATCAGTCGTGATCGTCGTCGTCAGCTTGTCCGCCCGTTCACTTGACGCATCAATATTTGAAATGAAATCTCGGTGACGATATGAACACAACTGTTCGACCGTGTATAATGTCAGCGTCGCACGACGCCTCCCCGTTCAGACGTCGACAGCTCGCACTGGTTTCCATACCTCAGAGTCCTGTCGTTTGTTTGTGTCAAACCATTTCTTAAGTTATGAACCACACAAGCCAGACTATACCGACTCAATGTTGAATTATGATAACCGTTTAATTGCCTACAATTCTTATTCATTCAGTAAAACGATTATACCGTAATTTGACAACTTTAAGACAATTCCGATAACTTATACTGTTCTGAGGTTCATATCTGTAGATTATTTACGAGTATATCGTCTGCTTCTGTCAAACCACGTGAAATATATTGCATTCATGTTGTTCATTTATGGTAATCTTTTTAGCTGCTCTGGCACCAAGTCTGACATGAAGTTGCAACAATACAAGTGCAACTGGAACACAAGATTTTCAGATTTATGGCTCGATTTTCCTGCCATTCTGCAGGGTGCGCTAATATAAACAATACCGAAGGGAAAATTCTATACATCGGGATGAGTAGCAGATTGTTTTCACCACATTTGCAATATTTACAGAGGCGGATTCAGCCCACATGTCCAGTAAATTTTATTGTGGTATTTGGTTAGATTCAAAAATTATAACTATTTGAACCTAACTGTGCATTTTCAAAGTTAACAAGTAATTAAACTGTAATTCTGACCTGAAAATAATGGAGCTGACATTTGCTTATTTATTCTGTTTACACGCTAACATTCTTTGAATTATTATGCCATTTTTGACGTTATTGCTATCGTTATAACATCATTGTAATTTGGGACAATTATGCTTTCGCTTGTTAGTTTTTACGATGACTGAGCAACGAAGACAAAATGTGCATTCAAATCCTTTGTAAACAAGGATTATTGTGACTAAAGCGATGGGAGCAAGTAAAGTCAATTTGATGAAACTGGAGCTTAATCACGTTACAGAAACGTTTGAACTGTTGATGTAATTTCTATTAAGTTTGATTTTTCGTGAACATTCAGGACCCAACTGTGTGTTTGCTTGAAAAAGCGAACTCTTAAGTTTATTAACCACTGTATCTATCGAATCGTATGAGCTGTTTTAAGATATGTGGCCTGAATCATTCTCTATGAAAAATGTACACTTGGCCTAAAGCAGGCGATCTAAAAATATGCTCTTATTCAGAGAATTTTTCCTAAGAGATTGTTTTTTTTTATTGTCGCACCAGGGTAGATCGTGCACATGTAATAAGAAGCTTATACATTAACGTTATGACATCCAGATTCTGAACTCGGACGGTGTTGTTCGTGATGACACGTGACCATGACCGCCGTAAATGTAATTTTAATTTTTTGATTAAATATTTCAAAATAATATCTGTCAATAGTAAGCGACTAAAATTGCGTTAAAGACAAAGATTACAGACGGGAACAGCAGCAACGTATTGTATCTGCGGTAACGTTTTAACAGTTCATGCTGGCGAAAAAAGATTTGTCCGGTTGCAGTTGGTGTGGAGCGTGTAGCAGCGGGAGAGTGAGCGACGTTCATTGGTGCGTTCATTTTATGCTGCGCATTCAGATTTGATGTCGTCACTATACGCTTGAGTTAGTGCCGGATGGAGATGGGTGGGCCGACACTGTAGATCTCAGATGCTGCTGCTGCTGCTGCGGCGGCGGCTGCTGACGTTGCTAGTGGTCACTGGACGCGGTCAATCGCTGTCGCACGCTCCGATGGAGTTAATCGGGCGTAAAGCAGGCGATCTAAGTGCAAATTGCCCGCCGCGCGACGTCCATTCGGCCGGCATCCGTCAATTAATCTATCCGAGCCCGGGCGACGGGCGACGTACAGCCCACCGGCACAGATCACGAGGTCGGAGGTTAAGCAGTGTCGACGTTGTGCCAGTGGTCGGTCGTCGTGTACGACGGACGGACAGAATGTCGTCGCAGCTAATCGTGTGAAACAGACACACAGCGACAGCAGCAGCAGCAGCAGCAGCAGCTCCAGCAGCAGCAGCAGCAGAGCGTGATGGCGACTCGTGACACCCACTCAGCATCCACCCATCTACCGACTAGCCACTCCGTTGCGTGTTTAAATAACACA
>Ga0209052_1000816_pt1 | contig 10633 bp, 8 predicted proteins | sample WorMetHEROISLAND_2_FD_187409 | JGI IMG/M metagenome (GOLD analysis project Ga0209052, IMG submission 187409) | Marine gutless worms symbiont microbial communities from Max Planck institute for Marine Microbiology, Germany - Olavius sp. 4 HERON... | ecosystem: Host-associated > Annelida >...
TTTGAAAAACTAAAACTAAATAAAAACTAAAATGTTCACGTCAAAACTATATAAAAACTAAAACTAAATCTTTTTCAAAAACTAAAATATCACTGATACCGGTATTGTAATAGATTGTTGTTTGTTGTGACTGAAGGGGATGAACCGTCATTCACGCAGCAGCCGTACAGTCTGTTCTCATGCACTGATGAACACTCCGAGCCGAGCCAACGTTCTGATGCGCTGGAGCAGGAAATGATTGATCTCATCACCTTACAAAGACTGCTGTGTCTTGCGGCCGACGATGCTCCCAGCAAGGTGAGCTTTATGCACAGAGTGTATTGTTACTTAAAAATAGTTTTATGCCAGGGACTGTGCTGGCGTTGATGCATTACATGTATATTAATTGCCTGGCAGCAAACCGGCCAGGAGTCAACCCTACTACTTGTTGACTGCGAATCTATTTTATTTTTATTGTGCAGTTTTAGTTACTTGCTTAGTTACTTACTTTCTTGTTCACGTGTAGTGTCCAGAGCTAATGATGGTCTCTTGGTAGTCAGCCCTTCAGTAGCGTAGTTACATTTACATACTTAGAAACAGTCTACCATTACTTTCCGTCAGGCCCAGAGAACATCACCGATTTTTGCCGGTACCAAATTTTGTGGCAGTGAACTGGCTGGGAGTCAAACCCGTGATTTCTTGATCAAACTATCATAGTATGATACTGTAACTGGTTGTGCACTGTTAAATTGTTTTTCCACTTTTCTGACAGTGACTTGTTTGTGTTGTGGGATTTTTTAGACAAGGCAAACAACAAAAGATGCAGCCATTAATTTGCTGCAAGAACATTGCCTGAATGTCGATGATGGCGGCGACAGTTCGCTCAAAGCCACTTTGCTGCACAATCTTTCGTTGTCGTCGCAAGACTCTGGAGAATTGACGTTTCAGCCTGTCAGCCCGGGAGATTATAGCTCACATCATAGTGACCAACCTCACGTAAGGCTGCCTGGGTATCCAGCTTCGACGTCGCTGCAGCAGATAGCAGCAAGGTTGCCCAGCATGACGAGTCATATAGCACCGCCGTCACTTACCTTGCAACCTCCGACTTCACCGCCATGTATCCAGTCGTTTGACGACGACTTCCAACCTCCACGTTCTCCATCAGATATCTTATCCCAGTACGGTTACAACACGTCTCTGCCTTCACCCGGCCTGGCTTGGTACTACGGTCAGTCGCCAGCGAGCTTGTCTCCACAGCCGTCGTTCCAACACGCCCCCGTCTCACCGTGCAGCATTGAGCAAGTTTCACCGTCGTGCTACAAGCGACATCTCAGCCTACCGACGTCGCCGTCGCAGCCGATCGTGTCAAAGTTCAACTTTCTGACGCCGCCATTGCGATCTCCGGCCGCAGCTCATCGGTCGACGTCGCCAGTTGCGTTTCCACTCCCACCACGTGCCGTGTCACCAGTACCGATAGGTACGCTGGATCCCAGAGACCGCTCATTTTGCCAATTTGTCTATAGTTTGTGGCCGACATACCGGTACACTGCAAGGAATTAGCAGACAGAGTGTACATATATATTGGCTAGCTGAGCTCATCATCATTCACGCCTGTAGCCAGAGTTTTCCAAAGGGGGTTCGACTCCACCTGTGGGCTTTTCCATTAGTTTAGCTATGGCGTCTGGGGGATGCTGTAAGCTTTCCCTTTGAGGTCCGTGGCAAAGCCCCAGCCACGAGCACATTTGTCTGCATTTCAAGCTTGAAAATCGCATCAGTTGGTGACGTTTTGTGTTATTTCTATGCAGTGTTTCCAGTGATGTGGTGCCTCGAGGCAGTGCCTCGGCTCGAGGCTGCCTCGAGGCAGATTTTTACTGCCTTGGTCTTGGTCTTGGACTTAAGTGCCTTGGCCTTGGTCTTGAGAGTTGGTGCCTTGGCCTTGGTCTCGAGGGTTGGTGTCTGGCCTTGGCCTTGAGAGTTGGTGCCTTGGTCCCATCACTGAGTGTTTCCTGGTTCCAGCTGACCGGGCGTGTGGAGTTCGATTGAAACCACTTTGGCTGTAATTTGTGTAGCTGCAGCAAACTTTCATCACAGCTTTTAGTCGTGTTTACGGCTGTACTAATTTAAACATAAAAGTCTACTCTTTTTTTGTCGATGTCCGTCTCAGCTTTGATCCAAATTTCGTCGGTCTGCTATCGCCACTTGTTGTGTGACTGTTGCCGTTAGGTTCTCCGAGTGCCACCGCTGCTGTGATGAGTTTGCCAGCCAGTGGCAGTGGACATCGACACGTCGGACCCGGTGCATCTACCAGTCTGTTGTCTCCTGCATCACCTCGGCACCACATGTTGACCGTGCCAATGGGATCGTCGCCATGTCGGTCGCCGACATTCTTTGGACCGTCCCTGCAACCTTATCCGCGGTCACGATCTCGGTCTCCATCTCCCATCAGTGAGTTCAGTTGTGGACAGATACGGCAACATACAGTCGTTGAACGAGCGATTTGTTAGTCATTAATTTTGGGTCTGTGGAAATTAACAATTAATCTTTAAAAAATTGTTTGATTAATTTTTGGTCGACTAAAGTTTGAACAAAATTGTTGATTTGTAACATCACTGGTTTGCCTGCTTGATATGTGGAAATGACTCCTGATAAGCATTGGCAATTTTGTCTGTAGGACATGTCGTTAGCATTGGTACTTTTGTACTGCTTGTACACTGTATAGTGTTAGTTTTGCAGTTTGCACTATGTAACCCGTCAGGATCAAACTTCTAATTCGACTACACGTATATCGACTGCATCATTGTCAGTTTTTTTCAGATTTTGCTGTAGTTTATGACAGATATGAACTACCATTAGTTAAATTATACAGTAGTAGTAGTCTTTCTGATTGAGTACAAAAATTGCTCGAAATCAATTGATTAATCAAAGTTAATCTTTGGAGATTAATTGATTAAAAAATTTTTCATCAGTACCAGCCCTTAATTTAATTTTGAATTGTTCATCAATTTTGTGAGTTATTCAGCTAACATCTGTGACCTTTAGCACCTCTGAAGCTATATGACAGTAAGATGCGTTGCAAATAATACTACGATGTATTTGTTTATTTATTTTGCTGCAATGCTGAGCTGATGCTGTGAACTGTAGTGTTCGTCAGTCAGCCGTCGGTTGGTCTGACAGCTCCATTGCCTCGGTATCACCGCAGCTCTCCTACTGCTGCAGTTGCTGATGGATTCACAGCACAGCTGTCACCGGTGATGTCTCCACAGGCCGTGCCACTCAACACTACTGCTGCGTCGCCGGTCTGTGACATTTCTGCTTGGTGGCGTGGCGTAGCGGTAATGCGTTGTGTCGAATCAACGAAGTTGTTCTATGCCGCGCCTGGTTAGTACTTGGATGGGTGACTGTCTATGGGCAGGTGAACCATCTCGGTATGAAGCCAGCCGGCTAGGTCGACTCAGCCTTATATCCTCTGTGGGATGGTAAAATGAGTATCAGCTTACGGGCTGAGTAGTAATAAATGGCGATGGTGAATGTAGTCACCATAGCTGCCTATGGGCAGATTTATTGGCTCGGGCTGATCGGATTGGTCCAAAGGTTGGCGGCCACCTGGCGCTGCGTGCTACATTCGTCAAATGAACCGGGTGAACTCTCGCTGTGGCAGTACCACAATGACATCACCTTAAACATTGTCGTGGCTATTACTATTACTATTTGCTTATCTTCGTGTGATATCATTTCTGACATTACTTACACTTGTGCCTGTAGACCTGCGTCCTTTGAATGACTAAACACACATTTATTACGGTAAGTGCAGTGAAGCCGTCGAAAGTGTACCTCGCTGTCTTTGTTAGTTATTCTTTTTATTGTTTATTCGATCTGGAGTAAACCTGGTTTATGCCATACAACCTTGTGCAGATATAGTGAAATTCATTAAAAGATATAACAGACTTTCGTAGCTGCTTGCTTGTAACTGGCATAACATCGGGAATGACTGATGGGCGCAGATTGTAGCCTAAGCCTTCTGGGTGTGTCAGCTGCCTTGTCACCACGTGGGAAACTGGGGAGTGGTATTTAGAACTTCATAGCACCTCAACTTCTGCTTTTAGACCTGCTATCTTTGAGCGAATAATGATCACTTTGTGTTTACAGTATTGCTTTGTTACTGCAATAATTTTTATGTCTAAGTAATCCTATATAGAGTTTTCTTTTGTGTGTATCCCATCTAGAATCCGAGCAGTCCAGTACCGCCGAATGTACGTGTGCCATCACCCCAAGAGCTGAGCCAGCTGGCTCAGTCAATCCTTCAGAGTGCTCTTATCAAGAAGCAGCTTGAAGAACAGAAGGAAAGATTTGCTCGTCGACAGCAGGAAAGGTACTTTTAAATCATAATGAAAGCCTCCGAAATTACTGTGTCAACTGTTACATATTCATACATTCTGCCTCCCTTCTCAGTTGCACTCTTAGCTGTAAGTACGCGTACTTGTAGTGGGCGTAATCAGACTAAAAAGTCACAATTAACCACAGTCTCGATCGAACAGTTGTCATTTACACTGTTCAGAACTTGTATTCTGCTGTCGAGTGACTGGGTGAATGTGACTAGCCCTGCTTCCTACATGTAGGGTGGTAGCTATTTAATGTTATACAGTTCTTTGTGCAGCCTGCCTTGACCTTGTCCTTAATTTATCCCACATCCATGTGGACACATTCTTGTCTGTCAAGAGCTGCCACCTCTGCTTCCTCCCAGGTGAGCCCCATATTTTGCAGGTCTTTGTTGACTGTGCTCCTCCAGTTTGTTTGCAACCTACCTGGTCCTCACCTGTATCCTGGTACCTCCCAGTACAACGCTTGCTGTGGCATGTGCTGGTGATCCAGTCGCATCACATGCCCAAGCCAGCAAAGTCCTGCAGAATTTATTAATGGCTGTTGTTGCTGAAACATGGATATAATGTGAAGAAGTGCTGCGTGTGGTCTGTGAACAGAATGAGGTCACCGTGTGTGATGGAACCAGGTCGAGGTCCAACTGCACAGCAGGATCCAACGAAACCACCGCATACCAGTGAGTGTAAGCTAATTGCTCTTTCTCTCTCTCTCCTTCGGGCTGTGAATCCCTCTAGTGAGGGGTCAGCCACATGGGTTCTCCTTCTCCATTCAGCACAATTCCCTGTGTCCTGTAAATTTTGATCTGTCAGTTCTTTTATCGGTTTGACTTGTGCATCCACCAGCCTGTAATAAGTATTGTCACAATAATGTTTTGCTTGGCTCATGATGGTACTATGCTGTTTCAAAGTCAGGAACAGAGACTGTCGTTGTCACAGGAGAGAGCCTTGCTTGAAGCCACAGGGCAAGGCACAGGGTGCATTCAGATCACTGAAAGTGGTTTTTCCATAGCCTTCCGGGACCTTTTTATGTGCATTTTCCTGGATTTTCTGCGACCACATTCATCTTTCCAGGACTGTTTAATTGAGTGGATGTAGTAGAAGTCACATTTTCATATACATTTACTTAATCAGTTACCTTGTGTAATGTGTGTGCAAGGCTAACATGTTTCAACTGACAATTGTAAATAAACAGAATACATAGTTAACGTTGCAGTGTCGTAAGTCACAGAGTTGAAAACTGGTAAACAACAATGTTCATAGTTCCAATAGTAGACACTGATAATGTATATATGCAAAGGCTGAAAAAGTTACAGGGGTTTAAGATGTGGCAACCATTTGGTTTACCTTCTGTGACTTTCCAGCACTTAGGCCTGGTTCCATGACTTTCCAGGATCTGTGTGCACCCTTATTAGGTAGAACCATCATGGTGTTCCTGACCTATCTGCCAGTTAAACAGAATCCATGAAGATGCTCAAGATATGGATCTGTGGAGATTGAGATTCAGGGGGAATTCAGCTAACCCAGGTTTACCTGGAACATGGCCAGTAAACCGCTGTGTTCGTGCTAAAATATGTAAGCAGAAACTGAGTATATTTCGTTACCTCAGACGAGGTAGTTGTTTTTGGGCTGTCCATTGTATACAACATAACGCCAATGGTTATGAACAGATTTCGATGAAATGTTTGGAGAGGTTGGACATAGATTTTTGGTCGTGATCCGGATTCATTTGTGGATTCTGGATCACCCAGGATTTTTTACCATTAGGGGGTAAGGTGTAAACAGGGACTTTGTTGTGTTCGCCAGGTGGCAGCACCATTCTAGGCAAAAGCATGAGTGTTCTGCTCGCTTGTAGTTTATTAGCAAAGTTAAGTAAGTAAAGTAAGCAAGTAAGATCATTTCTATGTGGCGCAATTAAAATAGTTCACACTGCGCCGTTGCATCATTGTGTGTGACAGGTGACTAGACACGACCGCCATGCTTGCCAAAGTTCTTGAACTGAAGTGAGACATTTTCTGCTCTCATCAAGTTTTGTCATCATCTATAGCACTCAGTCGTGGCTAGTTTATGCACCAATGCAACAGTGTGACAGTGCTGTATACTTATGTTACCTGGTCTCGGTTACAGTAAAAACTCTTAAGATTTTTCTAAGATCTTCGTAAGTACAACTTCGTTATGCGTAAATTTTTTGTGACTGTTTCATTAGATTTCAGACAACTTTTGTATATCGCATTTTTCTCTAAAGATTTCGTAAGTTTGATTTTTCCTAAGTTTCTCTTAAGTTGACTTATGAAATCTTTGTTAACTAGGACCCGGGTCGCATATTTTGTCCATTTGCAGCTGAGCTACTGGTTAATTCAGCTTCAGACAACAGCCACCTGCAACTTTCTTGCCGTAAACGTTAGTAATTCGTGCAGTAGATCGTGTCAGGTGTAGTGTTTTGATGTTTAAGAACTACAGTAGCAATTACATACGTTATCACACACACACTATGTCTCTGATGGGACCTATATTGCTGGCCCAGTTTGTCTTTAATGTGTGGCAGATATACACTACGAGAAACTTGCAAACAACCTAATGTAATTTGTGTAACTGCAGTGAAATCTTGCTATCGACTTTAAATCACGTTCACTGCTGTATTAATTTCTTTTAAAAACTCATGATCTGTCTCAGCTTTCATCCAAATTCATTGGTTTTTTTGGAAACGTTTGTATAGTTTACTTCACGGGCAGTGGATGTGACTAAAGTTGTATTCAAGTTTTTGCTAGGTAGTGCAATTAGACCGATAATAGAATACGGATTACTTGGTTGCGGATTTCTTGTCGTGCATGTGTGCCAAGAATTATGGTAATTGGTTTCTGTGTGAAATTATGAACGGGTACAAAGTGGGCCTTTTTCTGTGATACAGCACATAACTGCATTGTACAATTCTGTATGTTGTGCATAATAAGTGGCGACAGTGTACTTGTAGTATTGTTTTCGGTATTCTGCCATTTGCGGCTCAAGTGAGTTAAAACTAGTCAAAATTACGGACGTTTCACCTGTTTGACGTTTCACCCCCAGGACGTTTTGCCCACTAAAAATTGTGGACAATGGTGAAAACGGTCGGACGGTGTCTGAGTGAAGATGATTGAGAAGACGATGGGGAGGACCGTTGTGACAGAGAAGATGGATGGACGCCATCCATTCATCTTCTCTGTCATGTCAGTTTGTCTCTCCATCTGTTCGTCTTTGCCGTCATCCCCACTTTCTTAGTGGGCAAAACGTCTAGGCAAGCGGCGAAACGGTCAGGCGGCGAAGCGTCCAGGCTACGTGCTAAACGTCCTGGGGGCAAACGTCCTGATACCGTTAATATACAGAGCACTACTTCCACCGAGGATGTCATGCTTTGCGCTGTTCTTGGCTACATGCAGTAGTCACAATTGTAAATAAAGCGTCTGTGTGAAAGAGTTCTTTGACCGGATCTACGAATCATGATTGTCTATCCTGATCCGGATTGCCATCAGAATCCTAATCAAAATCCATTAACAACTTTTTTAGATATCTGGGAGACCCAAGAGTCTCACATGTACACTGCTGCATTTACCAGACATAGGTATTGTATAACGTTTAACAAATACAACTTGAGTTAATGTTGATGTTGTATCCAGCATAAGTAGAATTTGTATGCTTATGATGTACATGGATTGTTGCGTCTTTTTTTCTGCCGGTCGATTCTCTTCTTCACTTGTTTGTGTGTGTATATGTTTAATTTTTCACATTTTTGCATATTGTTTTTGCATATTGTTATCGTTTGTTTTTTTTTGTTGTTGTGTGCGCTAATGTAATTTATTTGTATTTTGTCCAGCGTATTATAATTCTGTTGATTTTACTCACAGTGATGATAGCTGTTTGTGCTGATTCGTTCAGACCTGGCTTCGTAACTTGTCACACATTAAGAGCAGAGCAAGGTAGTGGAGAAATTTTCTTCCCTGTTATGTCCTGTGCCTATTGTGTGGCTTTTTGCCCTGGGCCTTCTAACACCCTCAAGGTCAACCCAACCTTTGAGTTCAAATCCAAGCTGAGTTGAGTGAGTTGTTATTTTCTTCAGGACACCATGAACTGAGTGAAAAATTCGGTGACATTAAGACATTAAAAATGACCATTTTAGTTTAAATATTTACCATTCCTGCGGGTGATTTTAGGTGTTGTTGTGTGAATTTTTGGCTTTGGTCTTGCTAAGCCTGAGCCTGGCCTTGCATTTGCTGGATCGTTACTGTTGCTGTTTAGTTCATCAGCGTAATTGGTAAAGTTGCTGAGTTTATTTGTTCATAAAGGGTCCTTATTGTACAAAACATGCGAGATTATAGTCACATGTCACAGTATTTTGTAGCTGGCAGTCTGATTATTTTGCTGTTTTTCGTTGATATAAGAATATTATTATGGGCCCACTGGGTGTTAATTTCATACGTAACCTTTGTTGCATTTGGGTAGTTTTTTAAAACGTTGTCTGGACATTGTTTTCTGTTGTTGTTGACGATAAAAACGCCATTGTTGAGTTTCATTTCTGTGTTGTGTTTTATGAAGTGTTACTTAATTCAGTGTTTCAAGGTTTACAATATTTTTCATGCATACGCAACATGTCTGTGGTGTGTGTACTTGAGTCTAGTCTACTGTCGTCTAGCACTAAGGTCTGTTGTGCCATCACGTGCAGTTTACTGTCGTTTGATAATCATTGTGTTCTTTTCTTTGCTAGTTGTTGTATGTCGTGTTTGTTGTAGCTATTTATTGCCGTGACAACGTGATGTCTGTAGCATATGGCGTTGTATATTGAAGGTGTGCTTTTCTTCATTGTGGGTCAGATACCATTAGCTGATAAAACTTGGAATCAACGGCGGTGCCGCGGTGGCACTCTTGAAAGTTCTATGTCTTGTCAAAGGTTAATGGCATCGAGTCTGACCCATATCAAGTAATACAAAGGCAGCACAGCAGCTATAGTGGAAGCGTTACAATTATTGTTGACGGCTATACAAGTCTGTTCCGTTGAATTCATACTGCATGTCACGTTGCTTGATAGTCATTTCTTACATTTTAAGTTACATAGCAGCTGGACTGTCAGATTCAAGTGTTGTCACTTTGTTTATTGTAGTCTGTTGGCAACTGGCCAATATATGTTCCAGTTTTTCTCGACAATTTGCTACTGATGCCTCATTGGAAACACACTTTTGGTATTCACATCGGATACACAAACAGCGCTGATTGATGTTATGATACTCCATTATTTGCACAAAACTGGGAACAACAAATCGTTCTGCTAGTATGTTTATTGCACAAATGCCTCATAACACGATCTGCTCTTCAGTGCAGCTGACTTGTGTGGTCAAGCTGACCTAATTGTTTGGGTGGTTTAAGGAATGCTTTCTTTTGTTAAGCATTATCTACGATGCTACAAAGGTCTGTAGCTGAAACTTTGTAAATTTAGGTAGTCCACAGTTGCTGGGTGATGCCTATTATATTTTCAACTGGGATTGTTTCAGGAAAATCAAAGAAATCGTTGATGCATGTATTCTTCAGTGCAGTTTGGTTATGCATATAAAACTGCTGAGAACGTAGGAACCTTGCTTGTCAGTAGCTGTTGTATTGTGACTTTTACTGTGATGCAACATTGACACAGCTTCACAGCATTCTTTTCTTAAGAAAATTGCATTCATTTGCTAGTACATGTATTACTGTGTGTGTGCCTCTATACCAAAATGGCCCAGACAAAAACGGGCCACAAATTTTTGACATGTCCAAAACGGCCCAACGCAGGTACAAAACGGCCCAGAGCTATGACTAAAACGGCCCAGACCAAAATGGCCCACAGTTGAATTAGAAGTGTTTCTTGCTCCACGTGTTCATTATATGAATGACGTGCATTGAGTGAGATTTCGTGAAATGAAATTTCAAAATTCGTAAAAATTTGACATGAAGAAAATTTTAAATTTCGTAAAAAAAATTGTTTTTGCACATCCCTAATAACCAGAACTGATAAAATTTGTAAAAAAAATTAGTCAATTATAACACTTTTAACATCACCGTAGGCCATTTTATTTTTGGGCCATTTTGGTCATTTCTGTTTTCGTCGGGGCCATTTTGGACCTCTGCGTGGGCCCTCTTGGTCATCCAAAACGGCCCAATAGGGGCCGTTTTGGACTTATCACATGGGCCGTTTTTGACATTCGCGTGGGCCGTTTTGGTTTTGGGCCGTTTTGGTCATTTCCCCACTGCATGGGTGGCTCGGTGGCTCAGTGGGTAGGGCG
>Ga0209052_1000817_pt1 | contig 10632 bp, 10 predicted proteins | sample WorMetHEROISLAND_2_FD_187409 | JGI IMG/M metagenome (GOLD analysis project Ga0209052, IMG submission 187409) | Marine gutless worms symbiont microbial communities from Max Planck institute for Marine Microbiology, Germany - Olavius sp. 4 HERON... | ecosystem: Host-associated > Annelida >...
AATAGGTCCGACGACACTGAACACTGTAGAATGCACGGTATTGTTTCAGAGACATTTGATATTTCTTGATATTCATATACTTGATATTTTCGTTGATACATTATATAGTTGCGTTTTAGTACTTGGATATGCTTTTCAATTATTCTACAAGTACAGGAGGTCTATACAACTTACTGCGCTGCTGTGATTTGTATTCTGCCGTTGTTTTGAAAAGAATTGCACACTGCATTGTAACGTAATCTATTTTCAAACGATATATATCTTGTCCTCCAATTTCATGTCCGTCATTTTCATGTCCTGCATTTTCATGTCCGTCAATTTCATGCCTGGACACTTGGTCCGCCAATTTCATGTGCGTCAATTTCATGTCCGTTATTTTCAGTCAACCCGTGCCACTGTTGTCATGGGTTTGTATGGGCTATACCAACAGTAACAAGGTCAACTCAGCCTTCCATCCCTCCGGGGTAGTAAATCGAGTACTGGCCTGCATGGCTGGGGTTAAGGCGGGGCACGCTCACCTGTGCCAGGTGGCAGGTAACACTGTGTGATCCCATATGGCAGGTGACGCTCCGTAGCTCTGAGATTCCATGAAGAGCTATACACGTCTTTTTTTTCTTTTTTAACAGTTGTGGTGGTTCACTGATGAATATATCATATAGTGCAAGTCATATACTGACTAACCAAAATCAAAATGGTGGCCATTCTCGTTATTATTAGCCAACAAAACAGCGTTATTGTCCAGCTTGCGTAAAAGCAAAGCACAGCTGCATAATGTTGAGGGGCGGCGGCACGTTTTGTCCCATGGCCACATATGGCACACAGTACGTAGTGCCAACAGAGCCACTAGCGGCAATAGCATGCTTAAAACTGTCATGACCGTGGCCGTAGTGGCGGATATGCTGGTGGCGCCGCGACTTGCAATGCACTTAGGCCTATTAGACTCTTATCACTCGTGAGGATATTGTAGCGTACGAAGATTTTTTATTTACCAGCCTGTCTGTTACTTTCATTGCTTTCATACTGTTCACTACGGTCAGAAATAACATTCAGCACGTACAAAGTCGTGCTTCAGCAATTCCTAGCAGCTTCGTACGCGGACACGCTTACAAGTTATTTGTACATCATAGTCGTGTAGACATTAGAAAGCACTTTTTTGTAATCGGATAGTTAAGGTCTGGAATAGTCTACCAGCTGCAGCCAACGATTTTGCTACTGCACGAAGCTTTACGCGACTTATTGAGCGAGTGGACCTCTCTGAACACCTGGTTTATTAACGAGTTATTATCGTGATATTTTGTTTGCCTGTGTCATAAAAAACTACTGCTTTGTTTTATCTTTTTTATGTTTTTAATTTTTTATTGTACTGCTATTACTACACTGTCATGTATGGTATCGTGATGCCTGTAAGTGCCTACATGGCCTTGGCATTTGTGTTTGGTTTTATCCAAATAAATTGATGATGATGATGATGAGCTTGAAGATCCGGCCTAACCTCGAGTAACTTCGGATAAATTCTTAGACTAAACAAACATTCAAAGTGCTGGCGGTAACTGTGGTGCTTTGTGTATAAAACTAACGGAGTTGTTGAAGTAGTGCCTACAGAAGCATTATGAGGACTGTGGAAAACTGTTTGTTTCTGTGGTGCATTTATACAATGATGCCTTAGATTATATTTATGTTTACCTCCAATGGTAACATGCTGTTGCTGTGATTTTCAGTATTATTATTATAAGCTCACACACTCGTGAAAGAATTCTGAATGGTGTTCATATTATTGCAGAGTGGTTGTGAACGGCACTAGCCTGGTGTGCATAACGACGTCGGTCGCCAATGCTACAACTTTGCCCGTCAGCGTATTCTTCGACGATGTTCAGCGTCAGCTTGACGCAGTTTTTGAATTCGTCGAAAACCCAACAGTAACAAACATCTCACCGCTGTCGTCTTTTGCAGCGTGAGTTCTTTACGTATACGTAATAATTTATTACTTCACATTTGATCATATAAACCACTTTATTCACTGTACTTTCAATTATTGCGTAAGTAGCATGAGTCTGAATGCACTAAGGTCTGGTGAGCAACTTCGCTAGTATGAGCTTAGACTCTTTGTCTCTTAGACTCAACAATTCTGCATATGCGAATGCTAGTTTGGCTGGCGGCGACATACGAGTTTGAAATGAAGCAAATCTGAAACTTTGTAAACTTATTATGCGGGCGTCCTGTAGGCCGCAGTGTGCGTCTCGCCTGTCCGTCTGTCCGTCTGTCCCGTGTTCGCCCCTAACTCGAAACAAAAATGCATAATAGAACTTAAAATGGGCGTGAGCGTTACGCAGGGTAGGAGTCAGCAGCTGCCAGATTCTAGTTCAAAAGGTCAGAGTCAAGGTCACCGGGCGTCAGAAACTCAAAAATGATGCATATTTTGCGTACATGTTTTCTTGCGGCTGGCGGATTACGCGCCGACCGACTCGATCAGTTCAGGCGCGTTGGGCGGCTGCAGCGCAACTCGACGGATGGCCGCATACGTGTCGTCACCAGGCGCCGACGTCTTTGCTCGTTACGAGTCAGCTGATGTAGTGGTCGGCACGTGCGATGTTTGTTGTTTTGACGTAGCGGAGGACGCACGATTACTGTGACTGGATCAAACTTCCTGTCCGTTCAGCAGCCTCTGATTCATCTTAACAACGAAAATCAACAACATACTGCACGCGTGAGTTGCACTGCTGAGCCAGAATGTGACGATTGTTAAATTTAGTTCAACCGTTTGATTCGTTGTATAATGATTTCCTGATGTTCACAATATAATAACTTTGACTGGCCTACTTGTGAAACGTAGAAGTTTTTCCTAAGCTGCAAGGCCCGTAGGGCGGCACTGATCTCCGTTTCCTTAGCCCTCAGCCAGACACCAGTTTACACTGTGAGACAACGCATGCGAGGCTTGTGTGCCTGTTTATGCCCCAGCTATCGCTGGTACTCATTGCGCCTACCCACGAAGGGATGGCCAGGCTGAGTCGATCTGGGGTCTGTGCGTGTAACTGTCGATTTTTTACGTACTTGCATTCAGTGATGCCACTTGACGCATGAACAAATTGATATGAGTGTTGTGTTGATAAACGAATATGACGATGATGATGATGACTGCAGTCCAACTGCGTGTGTGCGTGTGTGTGTGGCCCAGTGTCAAGTGATAGATGATACTCGCCTTCACTGTCCTTCTCCTGCCGTAACTCAGCCTCAGACAAAGTTGAGACGATCTTTGACATCTCAGCCGTTTAACGTCAGTTTTACGATGGATGCTGTCAAAGAAGTTCAGAACTTGCGTCGTTATTTTCCACACTTAAACGCCAGCTTTGCCATTATGCCAGATCCAGTGTACATTCCGTTTAACAGTGGACTTAAGATCTACAAAGGCGAAGCACTTATTTTGACGGTTTGTATATTTGATGATATTTTAAGTAATTGTTAATTATTTTATTTTGTCACAATAACGAACATGTATATCTGTAGGGAACGTGTGTTGATAGTATGATAACTTAATTTTTTTCTTAGTTACTTTAGGTTAGGCTGTGTCTTCAAGGCAAAATCTTTTTACACCTGTTGATTGCTGTAGCAGGTGATATTACGACCAAAAAATGATGAAGTATCGAAGGAAAAGTTGATAGTATGATAATAATTTTTACATATTTGTGTTTTGATTTGTGCAATGACGTTAATCCTAAATATAGATAAATTCAAAGACAATTCGTCTACATATTTAATTTTAATAGCCTAATATTAATTATACTGCATTTTCTCTGTTTAGTTGTTTTTTTTGCTCTGGCTTGATCTTGAATCGTCGTGCTGTATGCTGTGCTGTGTTGCATTTAGGGCCGTGATCTGAACGTAGCTTGTGGAGTGGATGAAGTGACGGTGTGGGTTGGAAATTCTACGTGCAAAGTGAACAGTCTGGATGCCGTTACTCTCTACTGCTCACCGCCTCCAGTACCTCACAACAATCTTCTGCCTACAGTTACAGTATGTGCTACGCTTGTACTTCAAAATGTAAAACTGTTTCTTGCCTTGCCTGTTTCTGAAGCCGAGTCGATTTTTTCGTGGAGTCAGTCTGCAGATCACATCAGTCATTAATCTTGCAGGAGGCTGGAATGTATTACTTTTGTGCTGTACCAGCCGCAGAGCGTCATGGCACTTTGGTCTATACCAAATTATACTGATGCCCAAGATAGTCATGTATCATCAATACACGCGCGATTTCTGCTACTCTCGACTAATCTAGCACGAGAACGGCTGCAGATAGACATAGACTGGCTGCGTATCATACCGAGCACTGCTGACGAGCTTTCCGGGGGTACCAACATCGATGATCTTGAACGACCTTAAACCCCATAAATATGTGTTTTTTGGTGAATTTTTCGATATTTCAGGCTGCAGCGCACACTTAGAGTGAATCTTCGCTGAAATTACTTTCGATAGACCAAGACAACCTGCGTACGAAATTAAACTGATGCTGTCGCGCGTCCCATGAGCATTAGCTCAGATTTCTTGTTTGTTCTCATATGATTTTTCTTTGAAGGAATTGGGGGCACGTTCCCCTGTTCTCTGACCTCCTTGGCTGTGCCGCTGGCAGTTAGTTAACATGGCTGTGAATGCGTGTTTGACCAGGTGACTGTTGGCAACTTGGTGTTCAATCTGGGTCAGCTGAAGTATCAGAAGGTGGACTGGTTGCAGTCGGACAGTGATGATCAGTGGGTCGTTGTCGTGGTGGCAGCCGCGTGCGGAGGAACTCTGGTCACGCTCATCGTCGTCATTGTCGCCGTCTACAAGCGCAAGAGCTCGCGAGCCGAGAGACAGTTCACGAAGCTGCAGGTTCAGTTGGATGCTCTGGAGAGCAACATTCGACACGAGTGCAAACAAGGTAACCAACGTCAAATTATGTGCCAACTTCTGCACACTTGAATTATGCTAGCTAAAGTTTCTCCTTTAGTCTAGCTTAAAGCTGCAGTATTTTGGAATGACATCACACAGAGGACAGTATAATTAATCAAACAATTTACGTCAATTTTGTCAAATAAGTTAAACGTACTCCTTCCTATACATGATGCGACTGTTAGCGTGTTGGAGCTATTGCCAGAGCTTGAGCTGTGAGCTTATTGGTCTTGGCAGTTGGCAGCATACATGACAGCCATTAACCCGGCGGTAGGCTGCCATTACCTTCCGCAAGGCCCTTTGTTATCTTTCAAGCTGCAGATCATCATTACCTTCTAACCAGTACCGTATTACTTGTATGCTGCTTGGTGACTGAGATACAAGTATGTGAATAGCTTGCCTAGCTTTGTCACGTGACAGTGGAAGTGCCAAAGTCAAACGTGTGACCCGTGAATCCGACGCCCTGAGCATCACTCCGCCAGGCCACGCACGATGCCTTAACGTACGACAATTATTGACAGCAGGTTACCGCTACGCAGTAAATATTCTATGATAATGTTAAGGATATGTGAAAATGCGGCATTAGTTCAATGACGTGTGTAATGCAGTTTCGGAAAATGACCACCATCTTTGTTTGTTCATTGTAGCTTTTGCCGAACTGCAGACAGAAGTGATTGACTTTACAAGCGATTTAAACGTTATTGGCATTCCATTCTGGGACTATCAGACGTACACGTTCAAAGTTCTGTTTCCGTCATATGCTGATCATCCAGTTTTTCATGAAAATGTTTGTCAGGTATGATTTGATGATGGTTAGTGTTACCGGGTAACTTGTTAACTTTGTTAACTAAAAGGGGTTTCAGCAACAAAATTAAAGGAAAATACATGTTTGTATTGGGTGACAGAAATTGAAATGTTCTAGATTCACTAGTAAATCACCTGTTGCAATTATGCCTTGTTTTTATCGGGATAATTCTTTAACCAAATTAACATGTTGTTGCATCAGTGCCCATTTGGCTTGTGGCCTTCAGAAAACTTTCTCTTGCAAAGGTTTGCCCTTTCTGTCCTTCACAGGTTGTTTTTTTTGGTTTTGTAAAACGTATTTGTGTTCGTTTCTGCTCGTTTTTGCACTTCTTGTGAGTCCATATCTCCCACGGCTGCAAATATTCCACAGTAAAAGATCTTGCCGCTGCTGGCGGCTATTGTGTTTGTCAGAGTCACTGGGAACCCGCTACAAAGACAAATAGTCTATGAATGTGAAGTGCTGTTAACATGTTTATATATGATGTAAACTGTTTGTTGCAGATGAGACAAGGTCGTGCCTACCAAGAATGTCTAGCAGTACTTTACCAACTGTTTAGTGTCAACCAGTTTCTTCTTGTGTTTGTCAAAACTCTGGAAGAACAGAAAACATTCAGCATCAGAGACAAGTAAGCCACGCCATTCATACACGGCAACACTGTAACCGTCTATTTATTAGTGTACGATATGTTTTGTTCCATGTCTTTTTTCTGTAGAAGCTTTATAATTTTTTTCATCTGTTTACGGTTTTGGTCAGTGATTAACATTGGAATTTTTCCAGCATCAACATTTCATATAGTTTTGGACATAATATGTAATAATTACTCTTTGCATTATTTTTGTGAAGTTTTATGTCAGTCTGTTGACTCTGTTCAGTATAACGAAGCAATCTCGTCACACGTTGCTTGGTTGTGAATGCGAGTTCGTGTGTTGCAGATCATTTGTGGCTTCCCTGCTCATGGTGATATTTCGTGATAAAATGGATTACGTAACCGAGTAAGTTAACATCTGCTCAACACTATTTGTTCTATCAGCGATAAGAAAAGCATAAAGCTGTAATTGAAACCGAAATTGTAAAGCTGTAATCAAAGTCTAAATTGAAGCTGGATGGCTTCTGTTTGTACCTGTAATCTTTGTCTTTTTTATTGCAAAGAAGTGCTTGTTCTTTTGTGGTGCTGAGAGCTTTTCTGTCATATATGAATTTGTCGCAATATGTTGAATAGCTATTGCATATTATCTGCAAACGTGTGGTGTTGTGTTTGCTGTGTTCTAGGATTCTCTCCGATCTGCTGCACGATCTCATTTGTCAGTCTGTTGAGAGAAAGACGACAAAGCTTATGCTGCGCAGGTTCCGATGCTTATCTTTGTAAATCATCACATGTCTGTACGCTTGAAGTTGAAGCATATTAATAAGTGTGGTCATTGGCAGCAATTCAGAGTGAAAATGAGAAACATGTGCAAGGTGGTGATTTGTTCTGTTTTTGAAGTTGCAATCTCTTGAGTGCCAGCTTACTGGTAGCTTTTTGCAGTTGTACTGCATTTTTTAGTTTGTGAGCATCTTTGATTTTATAGTTGAATAATCTGCATGTGGGTAAAGGCACAGCGACAAAACTTGAAGGCACTTGCTCACTGAGGGACGGTGGACAGACAGACTGAGTGAGTCTAATACATTACCTTCCAGGCGGAGGCAGTAAGTGCATTTGTGTGTGAATTTGTTGAGTACCTTTGTAGTAATGTGTGGAATCGATAAACATGCGGTGTTTGTGATCGTTACAGAACGGAGTCAGTGGTTGAGAAGCTGCTAACCAACTGGCTGTCGTTGTGCATGTATCCGCACCTTAAGGTGCACGTCAACAAGTCGCTGTTCATGCTGTACAAAGCGATTAAGCACCAGACTGAGAAGGGACCCGTTGATGCTGTGACGGCCGAGGCAAGATACTCTCTGTCCGAGGACCGACTACTGCGAGAGAAAACCGAGTCACGAACGCTGGTCAGCGCATTCCTCACGTGGAGTAAAACTAGCAGTTTGCTTATTATGCGGCCGTCCTAAGCCGCACTGCAGGTTTTGGCCATTTGTCCGTCTCTCTGTTCGTCTCTTATGGGCTTCTGACTCAAATAGGTGTCAAATTGGTGTTAAAGTGAGCTAATTGAGTGACTTGGTGATTGTAACTAACACTTTTTGTCAAAGGATATCTCAGGAAGTACAGTTGATCTGAGTGTCGAAACTGTGCATCTAGGTAGAATATGGTGGGAGGTTGATGTTCATAGCCCTTTTAGCTGCCTTCTGTCAAAGCTGCGCTGAAGATCCCAGTGACAAAGGAACTGCTTGCACTGTATCAGGCTTAATTTTTGGATGAGTTGCTAAAATAGTGAAACTGTTACGTTGTTTTGAACTGCTTGTGCAGACTATCTATCTACTGTCATCAACGAATGACTCGTGTGAACCTGTGATGTGCAAAGTATTGGACTGTGACACCGTCACGCAGGCCAAGGACAAGGCTCTTGATGCTATCTACAGGAACACGCCTTTCTCTCAGCGACCTTCTGTTCATGACCTTGATCTCGGTATGTCTTCCCTTGCACGACACTGTTGTTTTCATATGAATATTACTGTACGTGCTTCTGGTTATAATAACTTACCGGTAATACCAATTTCTGTACGTTCGTTGTTGTAAGTTTTACTCCGAAGTGTCTCAAGTTGCAGATTGTCTTAAGAAATCTTTCGAAAGTCTTAGCGCAGTAAGAGTGGTACTGTAGTAGACCAGACTGGTAGCAGCAGTAGCAGTGGAATGAAACAGCTCAAACGGTAAGTCAGCGTCGGTCTAACTTCATTCCCGCCAAGAACCATATGTGTCGTTGGTAGCGTTGGGAAGGGCACCTGGCCACGGTTCAAGGGCAGAATGGAAAAACATCGTATTTACAGTTTTCCAGCAAAAAGTCCTAACTACAAAGTTTTTTTTCAAAATGCTACTTAAATACGGTAAAGTATTTTGTCTCATTACAAAATGAAATACAGCAAGCAAATGTGTATGTTATTACAACAAACTGTAGAACAACATTAACATACTGGAAAAAATGCATTGCATGGAAAGTTCTTTTTCGATTTTCTCAAAATTTCATCGACAACCGTCAACAGATAGGATGTTTTGCCATTCTGCGGTCGAGTTGCTTTAAAAGGCTCACCTCAAGTCAAGTCAAGTCAAGTCAGTGTATTTATTAACAGCAGCAACGACAACCTCAGATGAATACAGACCACGGCTGTCAACTGCAGAGCGTTCAAAGTCGTATGTTTACACTGTCTGTCTGTCTGTCTGGTGCAGTGCTGGTCGGGTCGAGACGTGGAACGCGCGTCCTGCGTGACGAAGACTCAAGTTCAGTAGTCGTCAAGTCACGCAAACGACTCAACACTCTGGCGCACTATCAGCTGTCCGACGGAGCGTCTCTGGCTTTGCAGGCTCGTCAGCTCTACGCTACTAATGCCAAGAACGGAACCGTCAAGCAACACAATGGTACGTGATGCAACGATTCAAAATAGTCAACATACAAATAACTTTCACGTTATTTTTGTTTATATTTGCCTAGGTTTGACAAAGAGTTTCCTTGTGAAGTATGTTAGTAAGTACAGTAGTTAGTGCTTTCAATATAATATCGTTGTAGAACGTTCTGTCTTCACTGACCTTTACACTGTTGATACAGCATTAGGAAGGCCATCATTCTGGTCTGTATGTAATCCATCTTTTACACGGTAGCATAGCTTCACACGTCGTATTAGGTGGGCTAGCTATACATGATCAGCCTGCACATTTTCTATAGTGTACTTCAGCCTCAGCAAAAATATGAAAATTGGTTGATATTGGACAATGTTTTTTTGTAATAATAGAGTGGGGAAAGCTTTTTTTGGCTCACAGTGTATATGTGTACGTGGCCTGCGCTATGTAATCAGTTGTAAAATTGTATCAAAACTGTGAACGAGGTATCTGTCCCATTGCCGCACTATACCTGCTGAGACTTTGACCTTTTGGGGTCACGTGACGTCATCAGTCACGTGACCACTTCACTCGCAATATGCAGTTTCCTATAAGTGGTCGATTATAACCATACATGTTATCTTGCATGCCTGCATGGTTACAAAGATATGAAGCTTCAAATATTTGGGGGTCACGACCTCGACCTTTTGGGGTCACGTGACGTCATCGGTCGCATAACCATTGGGCTCGCAAAATATGGTTTCCTATAAGTGATCCATTGAAACCACCCCTCTATCTCGCATAGTTGCTGAGATATTGCGTTCAAACATGTAGCCATGCCTAATTGCCATTGAAAATGCAGTGATCACCATTTTGGGGGTTGGGGCGCAAATTGAGGGGTAAAAGTCTTTTTCACGTCTTTTGAGCTATTAACCGTCACTATAGGTCGTCGAGTCTCCTTACAGAGGTATTAGAACCTTCCCATTGAAAATGCATTACAGGGGTAAAAAAATCTGGGCAAAATAGGGGAAAGGGTCATCAGATTTTAACCCCAAACAAACTCGATCTTACTTTTCAGGCTACGAACCACCGTGCAAAATTTCATGAAAATGGAATAAAAGTTGCGGCCGTAGGAGTGACGACAGACACACTGACTGACTGACAGACGCAAGTGATTTTATAACCTGTCCCATGCTATGCTATAGCAATGGGACATAATTATTAGTTAGACGGACATAAGGGGCTCATGAAAATTAAATTGACACATCTGTATCGTGTTTAATTAATTTTTTTTTCAGGTAAAGTAGAGAGTACACTGCCAATCAGCGTGTCTACACCGATACTTACTGTTGAAGAGGGAACAAAGTTTTTTCATCTGGCAAGTTATAACTGATTTATTATGTACATTGTACATTCATAATTGCATTATTGTGAATTTATTGTGTAT
>Ga0209052_1000818_pt1 | contig 10632 bp, 6 predicted proteins | sample WorMetHEROISLAND_2_FD_187409 | JGI IMG/M metagenome (GOLD analysis project Ga0209052, IMG submission 187409) | Marine gutless worms symbiont microbial communities from Max Planck institute for Marine Microbiology, Germany - Olavius sp. 4 HERON... | ecosystem: Host-associated > Annelida >...
CGCGTGCAGCGCGCATCGACATTTCGTGTCACTGTTCATAAAATGATCCAGTCGCACTTGTATAAGTTGGGGTATGCTTTGAATTTTTGACTGTCTCATTGATTTACTGATAAATATAGTCATCACTGAAGAGTAAGCGTTTCGTCAGCCAAATCCGGATGCCCGGTCGGTCGTAAAAAACTGCGTCGGTATGTTTGTCGCGTATTTAACAGTCAGTCGACAGGTTCGCCCGCCGGCAGTCACGTATAGTAGGAGCTAAAACACCGACGGTGGCGGGTACCTGTGTGGTCGAGCGGTATTGCCCGCGGTCAGTCGGGCGGCGGATCTGTTGTACTGTCGGTGCATGGCAGCGCCCTGTTCCAATCGCCGTCACGGCGCTCGTGAGCGGCCTGCAGCGCTCTTGTTGTCACCGACTGTTTTCATTCACTCACTTGCACCGGAACTTCGTAGTTCTGCTGCGTACCTCTTCTTCTGTTCTATCTGCAATGTCGCTGTATGCAATGTCTCAATTTTTTCGTTGTTTCTGTCATTTTTTCCAAGGAAAGGCAGTATGATAATTGACGCCTTACTGTACAATATGTCACTTGAACCACTTCCCGGCCGTCAAAGACCGATGGAGGATTTCATTCAAGGGCGTCTATGCCATGTAATACTTGGAGCAAATGATTTGTCATTGAATTAAGGGGAAGGTTTACGCAGAGTTGGTATAATTCAGGACGTAAATTATAATCAACTGTTGAACTGTCTCTAACTGGCTTCTAAATGTGTTTTTGGATAATCTTTGATTCACCGATAAACGGTAGACAATATAAAAAAACAACACAGAAAAAAAAGAAAAAAAGCGGTAACAACTGTAACTAAACATATCGACTTGACTACACAATATCAAACACAAGCAATGAACATCTATTATACAGATTTGCAAAACGCGTTATTACATGCTTTATACTTAATTAAAAAGTGTTCGCTGTGACGGGCTAGGATAACGCTTGGCAACTCAAAAGCAAATTCTTTCTGACAGTTTCTTACAGTGTCAATATTATTGGGCCCAGAATGTCGCAATGTCGCCGGTGGCTGGGGTTTTCACCTCAGATCCAATTGAAGGAACTTACGCTTTCAGACCCCCTGGCTAGATTTAGGGAATAGGTCCACGGAAAGGAAACGAGAAAAGCGGAAACGATTAGGAAATGGAAAGGGGAGTATAAAGAGGAGAATGAGGGAAGGAGGAGGGAACTTGCTCAGTGACTCAAGGGGGGGGGGTCGGTTAGACGCCCCTGATGTCACTGTTGTATAATTGTTCCTTGTCACTGGTATTGATGCATGTTTATTAAGCGTCCTGTACTGGTTGGTTGTAGGTTATTTTCGCGACGTGCAAGCCCAGTCATCTGCAGCAGTAGCAGCAGTTGCAGCATCTGATCATCAACAGAGTGCAGACTCGTCACTGCGGCTGTCACATAAGCAATCAGAGCATAAGTAAGAACTCGAGTTACTTATGCTGTGCTGCTATACTGCAAATACAGCTGCAGATTGAGCCTAACGATGAACAGTCATTATCATGTCGCGATAACTCAACCATTTCGCTGCTAGATTCACTGACAGAAGAAAAGCTACCAAAACTAACCAGTGTGAATATAATCTACTACTTCGTGGTTTACACAGATACTTTTATGAACGTTTTTGTAAGCACTGCAGACTGAGTCGTCTTCAACGGGTGAATAGATTATCGTTAACCGTAGACTGATCATTCCAAGTGCTACTCCGGCACTGCTGGTGTACGGGTGAAGATCCAGTCTCGTGTTCAGTAAATGTTCAACTGCAGATCTCTGTTCAGTGGATCGCTGAGCTGTCTCCAGGGGCGTAAATGTTAGTAAAAGTGGGGTCGGGGCGGAAACCTCCCAGTGGAATCCAAGAACGGAGCCTTGGTAGGGGGTCTGCTAAAATATCGTAGCTGAATATTCAATCAACTTCGCGACAAAGTTCACTATGATAGTTTTGTAGCGATGGGCGCCAACGTTCTGTGTGAAGTAATTGAAAATTGGCAATAATTGCAACGGTAATAATTGCAATATGTGGTGTAAAATTTCTTAAATTTATTCCGATACAGATTCTGGGGGTGGAATACATTACACTAGCAACCCTTCAACTCATAATGTGTGAGTTACGCCCATGTGGACATCTCAGACTTTGCGTATTACACGACGACGTTGATTGGATGGCGGACTGGTTAACTTGCGACAGTAGCGCTAAGCGATGAGTTAATGCATAGCAATGCGTCGTCGAATTGTACGAATTGTATAGTGATTAGTGATTACATCAGTGACGTGCGCTATGCAAACTTTCGAACTAGCAATCAGATTTGACTGTGTATTAGGTTATTAAACTTGTTGTGCTAGTTGTACTAGCTGTACGTGCATCATGTAGGCTACTTGGTATTTATATTTGGTACGTAAAGCCGAAGTTAATGTTTTTTTTTGAAAGTGGTAGTCTGTTTTATTTTCATGTCACAGAATCGGAGTTTCTTGTAAATTATTTCAATATTCGTACGGTAGCGAATAGGCCCAATGCTGGCTTGGCGTCCCCACGATATGCGCATTAATATTCTGTAAACAGTCTTCACGCGCAGAGTAGGATAGCGTGATGCGTCTAAGCTATTTATAGATTTTTATTTGCCACAAGAGCAGACCAAAACAAAGAAAACACAGTTGAAAAAGACAGACAGACAAAATTGCTATCTCTTCATAGTTGTCTGTTGTCAGTCAAAAGTAATGAATTGCTAAACTTTGTGGCCGTTTTGCTTTGACTAAAGTCAATGTCGAATTATTGTTTTCTGTCGACGTTAACAGCGCGGCGTGCATGATGCACACAGAGCGCCGTATTTAAGCTAAGGCAATTTTGTCTGTCTGTCTCTTGCTGTCCGTCACACTCGTTGTTCGCGTCAAAACTGGTTTTCGAACGCAGCCCAATGACTATATCAGATCTCCACAAGTAATAGGCCCAATATTATTTAATATTAAATCACCCACGAAGCACAGACAAAAAGTTTAAGAAATCAAATACAAAACAATAATAGTAATAAAATATAGACATTGCTCGTGCCACTGTGCTAAGAGGAAACTTGAGTCTTTAAAATAAGGGTATTTTTCCGTAACCTTAGGCCTACATCTTTTATGCACTTAAGTATAGCTAACAAGCGACTGAAAATGCAGGACCAGAAAATGACAGACCAAATGGCAGGGTTGGAAAATGTAAGACCTGGGAAATACAATTCAGACTTGATAAGTATGTTAATCAACAATAATCTCACCTATAAATGATAGATGATTTAGAAGTCAAACGCTAATACCGGTATGTCAAGTAAGTAAGTAAAAGTAAGGAAAGCAAGTAAAACGAAAATTTATAGAGCGCATAACGTTAATTAATCTCTAATGCGCTAAGATCAAGAGATCCTAACATTTTTGTACAACTCATCTGTACCGGTATTCTTTGCTGCAGCGTAAGCGCGCTTCAAACATTATATATGATGACGACGATGCCGATGATAAGCGGAGAGACGCAGCTGTAAAATTACAGATAATTCCCGGAAACCCGACACGGCAGGTCCGTGGACAGTAAACTAATGAGAAACTAATTCACCAGATCATGGTAGCAATTTACAACATATAAAACATCAAGCAAAAATGAACTTAATTAAATCAGTAGTAACTGGAGAGCCAACAAAGCTTCTCCGTCGACGATCCAATTGCACACTCGGCAATTCAAAGTCAAAATGTTCGCGACACATTTTAACAACCTGCATATCTGTTGTTTTAAATAACTTCACGAAAAAGCGATTTTTAATTCGTTCGACGCAAAAAAAAAACAAAAAAAAATATACAAATCACTGACGCAACAGAACGTAAGGCCCAAACTCCACATGCTTTGATTTGTTGTGTTGTTTAACAAATCCACAACAAAAATCCACAGCAAGTTGTACGACAACACGACAGTTGTACGGCTTGTACGCCTTGCATGACTTGTAGTACAACCAGAGATATTTTCAACAATGCTCTGTGGCATGAGCAATGTCTAGATATTGTATTATCTGACGAGAAAACTCCAGGTCTGGCGTTACGTCTCCGTGGACATTATGCAGTTCCAGCTCCCCAGCTGTGTTTATAGGTTTTTCAAATGTTTTTTTTGTTAATCGCGGGCTTTTGAAGTTAGTGTAGCTTCTGTTTGTCTGTCGTTTGTGTTTCTGCATTTGCGTTTGTTTTACGCAACAAGCGTTTTACTTGCTTACTTAAGTCCACAGTAGTTAATCGACATAATGGAGTTCGCGCGTAACTGGTTGCAGCAAGGCAGCGATGTCGTCTGACGCTCCCGTGCTGCTCGGAGCATTAAGGCGCCTATAGTCTATACCAGCGGTTTTCAAACTTTTTTGACTACGGACCCCTATTCTCCTCAGGCATAGTTGGCGGACCCCCACACTTGTTGCAGTGAAATTTACTGCAAAATACTCAAATTCTTGGGCACACTGCTTTTTACAAACAAACCAACATCATCAATTATATACAAATTACAATGGAAGACAAGCAATGTTAGTGTGATGGATGTGCTTGCTTCGCTTTGCACAGACTGTCAATTCTTGGCATAATGTTGGATAAACGTTCAAAATTCATGACGTAATTACACCCGCACGCACAGCACTACTTAAGAGACATCAACAGAAAGCCTGTCATGCCTAACCGGGGCAACACTTCCATGCAATGCACTGAGTGACTGATTTATGTGTGCAAATTTGAAAACATGTGGGTCGTAAACTGTTAAAAACCGTCCAAACAATGACTACTTTTCGGAATCCTCTCGCGGACCCCCTGGGAACCCGTCGCGGACCCCTTTGGTCCGCGGACCCGAGTTTGAAAACCGCTGGCCTATAGTCTACACAGAGCGAACCAGATGAGCAGTTCGTCGGCTTCGTGAGGTCCGTGCAATGCAACAGAATGTTGCAATGCAACATTTCAGTTCAGCTCATTTGTGTCGCTTTATACACACGCCCTTATGCTCTACTCAATAACCTCGGGATGACAGTCATTGAATCTGCTCTCCACCACCAGAGTCAGAACACGCTGTTCGACGTGCGCGTATGTGCAGCGATATTCTGCGACCATCCCCGACGTTCTGTCAGATGAGGCGCCGTAAATCGATAGTTATTGCCGTAGATGAATTTCCACTACGTGACACGTTTACTGCGCATCACGGCGTCGTTGCCATCTTTGATTGTGTCTCGTAAATATGCTTCGTTCAGTCGCTATGAGGCAGTTAGTGTCACAAATTTAATAACACCGATGATTTACTCGACCTCCTTGTGCGACACCCACTGGTTAGCGCTCGCGTTTTATATACACCGTGTTCAAATAGAAAGGCCCATCTGGTTTTGCCATTGGCTTTGTCCCCAGTAGAGGTATTTTGGCATAGACATATCCAAAACAACGCTAAATCTATTTTACGCGCGACAGCACGTACTAGCTGTCGTAATTCTGTCTGTCTGTCTGTCCTGGTGTCACGTCCTGGTACCCAATCAAGCCCAAGTGAGATAGAGACTACGGGTTTTCACCGTATGATAGCGTAGAATCTCTAGTTTCTTCAGAGCAAATTTCATGCCTTTGAGTGAGGAGATTCGCCTCAAACGAGGGCATCAAAGAGGGCTACCATCTAATAAATCGTTATTTCACCGCTATTAGCTCGTCTAGCGTGAGAGCTGTTGCAGATAGACACCGACTTGCTGACTGCTGAGCTAACACGCAGCAATGCAATTGGCCACCGAAAGCTGTACTAAATGGATATGCGGAAAGGGTGAGCGAGTGTATAACAAATAAAGGGTTAAAAAGCGGAAGTCGGTATGAAACACATGTTAAACACAGATTTGATGCGAAAAGAAAATACACAATAGACGTGCTGCAAGCCGGCAATACGCAGTTTTACGAGAGGAGAAACTTCGCGGCTACAGAAGCCTGATGTACACTAAGAGCTTTGTCAGCCCTGCCACTGTTGCCAATTTATCATGTACAGGAAGGATATTTTTGAAGAAGACTGTATGTAATTGGCGCGAGTGGAGATGCAGGAAGTGCAGGAGGATAGACGCGATGCGGACAGCGATGCTATTAGGTCTACGCACTGCTGCTGCTGCTGCTGCTGGTGTGACGCAGGCACGTGATGTCATTGTCGTCCATTAGCTGACATTATGAAGTCGACGGCGTCGAAGCTGGGTGTGGTCTGGTGTGGTGTGATGGTAGGCCGGGCTGGCTGACTGATGTGCAACTCATCTGTCCCTCCTCTCTGTCTGTCTCAGCGGAAGGCACACATCTGGCTGGCCGCACTGTCTCTTGTGCCGCGACACGCGATCGAAGCACGCACGCACGCACGCTCTAATCAATGCATGACTTCAGCTCACTAACCTTATTTGTCGATTTCAGCCCAGTTGGCCTTGGTTATAACACCTTTCCACAGTTAACTTTAGCAACACGCAGTCTTACATTGTCAAGCTTCTATCGCTTTATCAGGGGAAGCATTAGGCTCGGGCGTAGGTGTTGCACACAGTGGTGAAATTATCCTTACTTAAATACCGTTTCGGCTATCAGCAGGGTCGATGCACATTCTCGACGGTTGTCAACTTAATCTGCTCAGATTCAATGCAAACAAGCGAAAGCAATCACTTAACTGTAGTTAAGAACTGACCTCGCGACTTGAACTTCAAAAATTGAGTTATCTAGTTTATCTGTACCTGGAAGCCTACATTATTCGATAAGTTGACGTCATTAATATATACGAAAAACTACAAATAGATTTTCATTTCATTGTGTATAGTAGTTATTTCTATTAAGCTGACGCAGCAGATATGCAGTGTTACCTAGTACAGAAAACACCGAAAATGTCCCGACACTGACAAGGTCTTTCTGACATTTTTCTCCATTATCCGGCCACGGCTCTCACGCTATATTTGTCATCAGCATGGGCGGCGATTATAGAGCGGACCAGGGGGACGCGTTCCCACCCCCAATTTTTAATTTGGGGGACGCAAACGCAAACGTCCCCCAACAATTGCTACTTTTAGTAAAAAAAATGTCTATTTTGACTACTATATTAATATATTGTATATTGCCATACTGCGGTTCTCAAATGCAGCTGCTTATATAAACTAGTAAATGACGTGTCTGTCAATCCAAGTGACGTAGCTCTTAACTTTTTACTACAGCCCTTACTCTGTGAGTGACAAAGTTAGCTGCAATAGCACGTGCTGACAAGTTGTCTAAACGGTTCTTGCATTCTTGTAAACTTATGTTTAAATGCTATCGTTTTATTCGTTTTGCGCTCGTGGCTATAGCAGTCGCTGTACCACAAAACATTTATTTTTTTCATTTCCACGCAGAATCAGAGGAATATGCAATACTTGCATACGAAGGGGTAGTAATTAGACGGGTTATTGTACTATCAAATTTCAATTTTCATTCACCTTTAGTGGGGCTTCATCCCGCTGACCCCCTGACCAGGGGCTTTGTCTTTTATGATGCGCATTTATACAGCAAAACAGGCCATCGTGCACGACGTACAGTATACGTCATGGTGTATGCCGTCACAGCGTATTCTGTACCTACACGGCTATGCTGTTCAACTGTATTAGGCCTGCTGCAAAGTTCCACTTTTGGTGTAGCCAGCAGTCCTTTCAAATGACGCTGTCAGTCAGTCAGTCAGTCAGTCTTTCCGCCACTGAGTGCAGGATACAGTTTGCTGCCCTCGCTGACCTGATGTCCGATTCGTCTTCCGCGCACTACTAGCGCACACGTCGTCGTCGCCGCCGGAAATTAGGTCGCGAATTAGTGCGAAACAGAAACAACGTCGAGGGTAGCGAAGTGGTAGGCGGCAGTCATCTTGGCCGGACGGACGGACGCAGCTGGCGTTACGCAACGCACAATCGTAATTGCGTAGAGTTCGTCGTGGTACCTTCGCTTGTCGCGTGGCAACTGCAGCCACAATGACCTTTGTCCATCCAGTATTTACCCCCACGCTGTTGTGGCATTCAACGAGACGTCCTCGGCAACAATTGCTCGACGACTTTAATGGAGTGTCTGATGTTTTCAATTAGCTAACGTGTTAATACAGCTGCTTCGTACAGCGTTCTGAAAACGAACCCGTTAGTCTCAGACAATATCGTCGACGCTGTCACGTCTGTGTGGCGCATTAGTGGCTGGCATTTTTAACGCGCCGTGTACAAATGTTTGCTTACTTACTTACTAACTTACTTCCGTTGTGTTTGCGGAAGAGTATTTATCCCTGCTTCTGTCTGTCAATACTCAATAGACCGTTTTTGGAGACGTACTTTGCGTTTTTGCAACATCCATACACGTTAAATATCAGCTATCCACTACGTGACACGTTTACGTCACATACAGTCATCTGAATAAAAAATAGTTTAAAATACACGCATAAAGGATGCTAGAAAAGGTATTATTATTCTATAACCATTTAGTGATCCATGATCTGCGCTTATCTTTAAATCAGTGTCAATGGTTCAGAACAGATGCAACGACACGAACGCAATGTATACAAAGACGATCGGCAAACGTTCATAGTGATTTATGTATTTATGCCTGTCGACCGCTTGACATCACTTATACGGAGACAACTCGATTTTTCGAGGCCGAGAGACGAACGGAGCAGACTGGCGTGAACAATGGGGAACGACGTACGGAGCCAGAAGTAACGATACGAAACGTATTGTTCGGTCTTTGTTGGCGGGCGCTGTGGCCGCTCATAATATGATATTAGTGTGTCATGGATGAGCCGAGCGTGACGGACAGCGATGAGCAAGCCAAGGAAGCCTGTATACAGGCTTCCTTGAGCAAGCGATACAATGACAGGGTCTCGGCCTCCAGCCAGCGCTCGGCCCCGCAGTGCTTAGTACAATTAAACCTGTAATTCAGCATCGCACGCGTCCTGGAATAAAGCGTGGTCTCGGCTGACCGGGAGCGGTCGTTCCAGATGGATAGGCACACACGACCAGCTGCCATCCGTCCGTTACTTACCTGTCATCGCATTATCGCCAGCTGGCGTGACGTCATCAGTGACGCAATGCGCCCCCTGGCGGATTAAATATCGGTGATGTAATTGCTGACACGGCTGGGTGAGCGTCAATTAGCAATGAGAGAGAGACGGACTGATGGTTGCAGAGGCTGGTAAACGCACGCCTTGACGTAATGACGAGGTATGCTGTGGTTTGGACGAAACCCTGCCAGTGACCCCAACGAAAATAAACCATATCTGCCAACTTTCTGCATACCGACCAGCTACGACACCAGTTCGTTATAGACCAAACTCCGCCGAGTTTGATTTGTGGTGGATTTCTTCTACGACATGCCGTACAGCAAGCCATACAAAGTTTAGTAAAATTGACCATCTTTGAGAACAGGTGTCGAACATTTCTGCAACGAATTCGCAATAAATCGACAGCCCGCAGCAAATCCACATTTCGTTGTCCAACGAATTCAGAACAAATCGAAGCACTGAAGTCTACAGGCTTACGGCGACATCATAAAAGTCTGTAACACGTCGTGGCCTATATACAGCGTTATCGCAGCGCCGTTTTACCCTGCATGTTATGCAGCAACGATTAGTAATACGTGGAAGCATAATCTATAAGCCGTCAACTGCCCATAGAGAATACAAGTCCCATGGGATGCAGCTACTTCCAGAATCTCACTAGAACTGAATGTCGCTTTTTATTCCAATATATACATCTTTATTCACCACGAATGGCAGCACAACAAAATAAATACAACTTAACTAAACTGAACTAATAATAATGCGTTTACAGAATTTACATCAGCAGTTGTCGAGAAATCTATAGTGACGAACATATTGTCACATTTCGATATCCAATCACTCGTTAAGTTTATTTAAGTGTTCTCACTGCTATGTTATGGCGAAATAAAGATGTGTGTGTGTTATTCCTTGGCGCGGAACATGTTCGCAAGTCCGACACCTGTTCTCAATATTGGAAAATAACGGAACTTTGTACAGCAACGAAGCAAACACTTAAATAAATTTAAAACGTCGAGAGGCAGTTTGCTGTTGTTGTTGTATAAATATTTCATTGGAACCAGCACGTGTAGCACAGAACTAAGCAATGCGCCGACAGCAGCGTGCGACAGAATGAATGAAACATCTTTGTGACAGTGACACATCTTTATCACATGTCTGCAGCAAGCGTGGCTGGATTAAGAACAGAATATACTAAGGTAAAAGTTAAAAATGTACATTACAATTGCGTAACATTCGTTAAACAACAGGGTAAAATATTCAGCATAACAAGATGTTCGAGTTTTACGTGGGCGCTTTTTGGGTAGCAAATAGTAACATAAAGATCACGTTACGGTGGCATCAAATGAACAACACAACACTGTCGGTACGTTTCAGCTGCTCAGAAATGTTTTGTCCACAATATTGTTCCGTACGGTCAGCCAGAGTTGCCAGCAGAGGCGTAGCCAGGAATTTGATTTGGGTGGGTATAAATGAGTCAAGGAGACAAAACAACCACATTGAAAAATTTAAGGTAGACTGATTTGGGGGTATATATATATATATATATCGATATACCCC
>Ga0209052_1000819_pt1 | contig 10631 bp, 7 predicted proteins | sample WorMetHEROISLAND_2_FD_187409 | JGI IMG/M metagenome (GOLD analysis project Ga0209052, IMG submission 187409) | Marine gutless worms symbiont microbial communities from Max Planck institute for Marine Microbiology, Germany - Olavius sp. 4 HERON... | ecosystem: Host-associated > Annelida >...
TGGGGGGGGGGCATTCGTGATAATGTCCCCCCAGTCCGAATATTGGGGGGACGTGTCCCCCCTGTCCCATAGGGATCGACGCCCCTGCATAGAAGCTAGTCACAAAACGAACAACTGGCCGTAAAATACTCCAAACGTGAAGCGCAGGGCCTTATCAGAACGGTGGTATACAATACTGCACACAACAGTTCTGATAAGAGTTTTCCCTCGGTGACAATCACCACAGCTGAAATGACTGCTGGGCAGAAGGTGAAGTTTAGTTGCTGCAACTGAACCCTACTGATCAAATATCTGCAGAAGTCGACAGGGACAGGTTTTGTATCTGACTATCGTCAGAGATGCGTGAGTGAGTATTGTTTCTTAACCCCTTCGCTGCCACGAGCCTGGCAACATTTCTGTGACGTTAGGTGCCACACCAAAAACAATGATATAGTTTGTTAAGGGCACATCAGCACAAAATAGGCCATTCACGGGCTGAGTTGGCCCAATATCACACTCTACAAATCAAACATCACATGCAGAGAGACAGGTTTGCTATCTGACCATCCAGAGCGATGCAGTGTTCTGTGTATGTGCAATCGGTAGGGATGGCCAGGCTGAGTTGGCCTAACATTTACTAATCAAACCTATACGAAGTGCAACAGAAAAAAGGGTTCCTACAGATCTTCTATAGTTAAATTCCCAGACTTTTTCCTGACTTTTTCAAGTCATGGAATGACAATTTCCCTTACCTTATCGAAACAGTAACCCTATTGCACAAGTGTTAGAAATGGCACACTATATCCCAAGGTTTATAATAACTACGAAACATGTCATTTATGGAGCAATATTAAGTGCAGCTAGGGGGTCTGGGGGAGTGCTGTAAGCTACCCCAGCAGGGTCTTGGGTGCATCCCCAGTGGAAATCGAATTCGGTGCATTTTAGCCTGAAAATCTGACATCTGGTGACACCAATTTTTCATTTTCCCTGACTTTTCCAAAAAAAATATTCTCCCCTGACCTTTCCCTGACCGCTTAAATTCCGTGACTTTTTCCAGTTTTCCCTGACCTGTGGGAACCCTGAGAAAAGTGTCTGGTATCTGACCGTCGAGAGTGATGCAGTCGAGGTTCTGTGTACGAGCAATCTGAGTTGCTACTTCCATGCTGCGGCAGATGAGCGTCTTGCTGAATACGTACTTCATCGCACGGTCAAAGCGGGGCTCATAGGTCAGCTTGTTTATCATCGGAATTGCATCCTGCGACGCAAAAACAACTCACTATTAACTGCCACACAAACACAACTGATTAACTCACACAATTCATCACACAGCAAATCAAAAGAGAAAGAACCACACAGTAACCAAATGCAGCACCTACTCAAAAATAAATAAATAAACAAGATGGTCGATTAATTCCTTACAACGAATTAGTAATACAACGACGTTTAAGTATAATATTGGAATTTTTGTTCAACTGGCTAATTTTTGGCCAGATGCTCCCCTCTCCCCACACAAAATAACACATTAGTTGCCTGGCTCCAGGAATACCTGAGCCGACATGGCTGGAATTAGCAAAGGCAGATATACATTGATACACACTGGCTGCTGAAGAATTGCGGACGTGGCTATACTTGCATTAATTCTGTACAGATCTATGAGAAACAGCGCAAATGCACAACAGCATGTTAGCTAGTGTCAATTACCACTGTCTCTGGGTAGTACGTTTCCTGCGCGTCGAGACGGTTGAGTGGCATGAACGTCACTTCACCGGGCAGCCGAAGTCGATTCATCTCCTGCAGGATTTTAGTTCCAGTCCGGTCCGTGTCAACGATGTGATGGAACAACCTTCAAACCACACCGACCGCACGTTCACCCCAGGGTCGAGACACCCGGAAACATGCCCAATGCAAACTCAAAACTCACTTTTTTCTATGTGCTTCGACGACGTTTGATTTTGACTTTTGTAATGCACTCCCGGTCCGGGCTCGAGTAGGGAGCAGCACTATAACTGCCATTTACTACTACTACTACTACTACTACAGGTGACCTCAGATCAGGCCAACTTGTGTTACTAGATGACTCAACATGCAGCCACATCTTCAGCTGGTTGATGAGCCAAGCTGTGCAGATAAAGGTCGACAACAGCCGATCAAAGCAGGCTATTGGCTGCCATGATAACAAACTTCCCACAATGTGATAAAACACTGGGAGTCCAAACACACCATAATCTTACTGCAAAACGACTGGGCTATATTGTGTGGGCCTCAGTAGAAAAAAACACAAAACCAAAGGGGGAAAACTAAACAAAAAACTCACGAACGGCAGTTATTATCTCACCGGTTGCCAGCGGTGACCTCGACTGCCGTAAAGAACGTCTTATCACACTCAAAGTTCTCAATCAGCGTTCCGTAGTAGCCGTCGATCACGTCCTGGTATTTCTTCTGGTCTCGGAAATACTGCAGAACCTTCACTATGCTGTCCATGCCATTCAGCAGCGCCTGGCAATACACAATGTACTTCAACTATGCAACGGCATGCAGCTGGAGTCCGTCCCAACTAACAATCGATCGATCAATCAAAACACAACAAGTAACCAATGTTTTACAAGCTTAAGGATAAAATCTAACTAATAGCCGACTACACGAAAGGAGAAATAAAAGAGAACTAAAAATGAGTCTAAGAACACTCGTATGCCAACAAGAAAAAATTTGGGTGATTAATTTACCAGCTTCTCTGCTTGCACTGAAATTTCTGGCATGCACGTTAAACATTCATTTAATTTAAGCAAATTGCCCTGCAATGGCTTAGCATCACTGTCATCCTCCAACCTTTTTTAAAACAAAAACAAATAACAAGGAGATAAAACTTCAGTACATAATAACCATGCCGTCAAGCAAATTCCAAAACAGTTCCAAATTTAAAAAAAAACAAATATCATTCAAAATTAAAAACAATCACATGTAGGCCTGAAACGGTATGTAAGTTCTGAGTAGAAGTCTGCGGACATCGACAATTCCAAGGAGACACATTTCACTGCAAACACATCCGGCTAGCTAGAACGTACCTTGCCAGTGATTGAACGCAAAGCCTGGTCTTTCTTGCTCAATTCATCTCTGAGCGACGCAATTTTCTGCTGCATCTGATTCTCAGCGCGCCACAGATTGCTACCACAACAAATGACGGCACATATTACAGTAATAATAATAAAAATGTGGAAACAAGTGATGCCATCACGGATCATAATTGTCAACGCACTCAACAGCCGTCTTCATGTCTGCGGCTGAATGCCTGTGATGTGACAAAAATGGCAAAATAATAACTAAAATTACTGGGGAAGTAGCCGTATTTTCAACGAAGCCAGGGCCAAATAGATCCTCGGTTCTAATACCCAGCTTCAATATGCTCAGCCATTTTGATACCATAGACGAGTGACTAATGACAAAGTGTACTTAGCAGAATGCAAATTACTATTATTAAAAAAAGCAGGGATTATAGTGACACTATAACGCAAAAAAAAACGTTGCAGGGGCACTTTACAGTCAATATCGAAATGTGACGCAGACGCGCCGAGTACGGCGCCAGTGTAAAAACATTCGCACTGTAGTGGGTGTCCAGCGAGCTGAAGTTAATCAAAGCTCCTCCGGAAAAGAACCGTCTTCAGCTCCTTGCGAAAAGACACAAGTGACACATGATCATAACAATGATGTAAGCAGCAACTGCAGTATACAACGTATACGTACTTTCGCTCATTCTGTTTAGCATCTTTTGCTTTCTTCATCTCGTAGAAAGATTTGTTGTTGCTGTCAATAATCTCCTTGTGCTGCTCGATTTTTTCAGTCACATCCTACACGGACAACACACAATGATAAACCCATAAAAAGATGTGCATGGTCTCAAACTCCAGATACTTTGTGGTCTTGTTGTCTGCTGCCTGCTTGGCTGCCACTCCCTGCTCAACTGATGTGGAGCTCAGATGAGACTCAGCGAAAGTATCTGGAACTGTAACGTCCCATGCCATCGACTTCCCTCTGGCCCATGGTATCAAGTTATCAACGTCGCTCCATCTGGGCGTTTGCATCAGATATGAGAAGACCTGCCAGTTCCTTGGCGGTTGGTATTTGTGCTCTTTTGACGGCTGTCCATATGATGACATTTATCTTATATAGTATTTAAATGTTAAAAAAAAATTTTTTTTTATTGTTACTTGTATTTTATTTTATTACTTTTATTTACACTCGTTTCTTATATTTTTAGTTAGTTGAAACAAACACATACACGGCCCAATTTACATTTGGTTTTATATGTTCCTCCTGAACCTTGAAAAATCTAGCGACACATCATTACACACACTGCGACGTCGGCCACTTCCCGTTCGTCTTGCAACTTCTTTAAAACTTATTTAAACCTGTGACATTCCAATATCAAAAAATTCATCTATTAACACAAGTTTTAATACAAGCCGGGCTGCATTAAAACAATCAATCCTACACATCAAGTTGTTTAGAACTGAAGCTGCACGCTGCGCACACACACTGCTTTTGTCAACGGCGACCTTTGACCTAACAGACCCGCGCATGCGCACTCCACATGACGATTTGGCTTATTACACATTTCATCGTTGGCTTTCAGTGAATAAACACATCGATAAACAAACCTTAATGTCCTTCTCTAGGTTCTGTGCTTTATCCTGGTCTTCCGCCAAGTCAGTTTTGAGCCTCGTGATCTGGTCTTCCTTGTCGTTAATAGCTTTGTTCAGAGACTTGAGCTCCTTGCCGATCCACTTGTCTCGTTCTTCCTTGGAGCGGAACTGGTTGCCACGACCCTGCTTGGCGTAGAGTTCCTTGCGTCGCTGCTCACTCAGAGCTAACCTAGCACCACAGCACATGAGACAGAGACTAGCTTCTCAACGACACGAGGTGGCTTGGTGGTGAAATGGTTCGGATGTTAGACTTACGATCGAGAGGTCGACTGAGTTGCAATCAAGTGGTTACTGCTTGGACGAGTGACTGTCTGCGGACAGGTAGACTATTTCAAACCTCTAGGTATATACCACACTGCGTGTAAAAAAAACTGACCACTATTACATTTTCAAATAACTCCAACAATCCTGGTTCAACGTCAACAAATTTTGGTACAAAGAATCGTCATATAGTCAGCACTTGACAGCATTTGTTACTTTGTGAAAAATATCAAGAACACAGGTACCAGCTGACGTTTTCATGTGGCACCCATGGTAATACTCCAACGAAACGACAACATCTTAACATGTCAGTCACAAGATTTTAAGTCATTAATTACACATTATAACATTACCAATCTGTTGCCTACTGACATCATAGTCAGAAGTTACAATAAATATTCAAACTGCCGTCCCTTTACTCGGACACAGACCCAGAGACGTATTCTAAATTCGGCACGCAACTTTGCAACAAAATTTCTGGCGCTCTGTTAACTTTTTTCTACACATGTGTATGAAATACCGTAGCGAATACTAATTCAGCCATTTTATTGAAACAATCCACACAGAAGCAATTTAATTTTGCGAAAACTACATGAATCGTTGGTGCAAACACTTGACAGCTGTGAGTGACGGTCGGTTAAGGGCAGCGCATGTGCATATAGTACTTCCGATCGAAATGCACACAAAAACTTTACTCCTGTAAGATACGGGGAAGCTATGTTCCAAATTTGGTGAAGATCGGTCCATAAATAACGTCACATTGTTGTCCACAGACGCCGGACGGACGGACAGACGGACGTTTACGTGATTTTATATTCTGTCCAATGCATATGCATAGCATTGCACAGACAACCAGAAACCAATGTCAAAATAAATCCAAAATCTGGAAACAAAGATCTACAGCAACCGTAAGTACGTGAGAGCGTGTTCAACTAACTGAGACGCGGCTTGTTCTTCATTCTTGCGTTCTGTGTCGTACTTTGGACACAGCTGCGCCAGCTGCTCCCTGGTCTTCGTGATCTTATCCTTCAGCTTCTTAATCTCCGTCTCGGTGTTACTCTGACAGAGCACAAACAACGCACAAGTCGACCCGAAGACTCAGTCTACACATCAACGGAGTAACTGCCGTGGATGTTGTAATTAAAAGTTGCTAACAGCTGCTTGCCCGAGTTATTATGCTAACAACTCCATTAATCAGGGTTCCTACAGGTCTTCTATGGTTAAAATTCCCCAACTTTTCAAGTCATGGAATGACAATTTCCCTGACTTTACTCAAACAATAACCCTATCGCACAAATGTTAGAAATGGTACACTATATCCTAAGGTTTATAATAACTATGAAACGCATCATTTATGAAGCAATATTAAACGCAACTAGGAGTCTGGGGAGTGCTGTAAGCTCCCCCAGCGGCGTTTGGGTGGAACCCCAGCGGAAATTGAATTTGATACAATTTTAGTCTAAAAATCTGACATCTCGTGGCACCGTTTTTCATTTAGCCTGACTTTTCCAAAAAATATATATATGTTTTCCCGTGACCTTTCCCTGAACACTCAAATTCCCTAACTTTTTTTCAGTTTTCCCTGATGTGTAGGAACCCTGATTAATTAACTGTTGAGAGCACAAATACTGCTCCAACTGCGGCAGATGGCCGTATATCATGTCGACACTGGGCCGATGACATCTTTGCTTGTTAACAAAAAGCCGTGGACCTGCTACAAACCTTGCTGGACTTGTGGCCGGCCTCCTCGTCTTTGAGGTCTTTGATGTTCAGCTCCAGCTTTGCCTTCTGCTTCGTCAGCTCCTGGCTTTCACCGGCCATCGACTCTTTCTCGTCCAGCAACGCCTGCATCTGGGCCTTGAGGTCCCGCAGCACCTTGGTCTTCTCCTGTCCATGCGACATTTCACACACCGAGAATCACCAATCAGCCGAATACAACAAGCAACATTTCTGCCAAATAATGCATGCAACGTAAGACGGATATATTGATCAATCTATTGACAACATATACAACTGTATATTCATTCGCATGCTTTGACTGTTGAAAAATCTCACTGCAGTGATCCCGAGATCTTGTTGATGTTGCTATATTTGGCTTCTTCAATAAATGCAAGAACAGAAGAAAAGACCAGCAGAACACCATTTTAGTTTCTGCTTGCTTAAATAATGGAATAACATTTCAAAGTCCATTTTTCCAGCATTATTCCAGAAGCAAATTTTTGGGAACTACGGTGGACCTAGATGCCCTTACTGTTACTTAACGAAGATCAACAAAGCAACGTAAAAGCAACTGCTAATAGTATAAAACATCATGTCATAAAATTCGTTTACAATACAAGCATTCAGAGCATGCAGTCAGTATACTGACCCGAATCTGATCACCAGACTCCTCAACTCTGTCCCTCTGTCGCATTGTATCCAGTGCAGTCCTCTTCTCTTGCAGCTAACCGACACCAGCACATCACACATTGCACTAAGTTCTACTATTTTACCGCTGCAAGAGAACCATATCATATTATATTACATAATATATCAAAATACTTATGACCCCTGTTACTGACATCAAGAAGTAATCAGTATGTGCAAATTATAATTACAATAATTTAATAAATTTATGAAATCAACATCTGTGCAATGTGATCATCTACTTACATCGTCAAGCTTTCGTTTTGTGTCTTTCATCTCACGGTCATGAATTGTATACTCCAAAGACCTACACAGACCACAGCACACCAGAGAAACCATAGCACTACAAGTTGCTTAGTTGTAACAAGACAACATAATATATTTGACTGCACGGTGTATAATATTATGCAAATAGTGACTGGCAGCGAGGTCAATAGTGAGGCTTATTTCCCGCAACTGAGGGAAATAAGACTCACTATCGATGATGACAGTCACTATTTGTTTTGTTATACCTCTGATCGAAATGGAGACTGAATTAATTTAATCATTTCTGTTATTTTACATTGGTTTATTTACACAACAGCAACAATAACAAATCTTTGTCTGTCGATAAGGTCACGTGACGTCATGAGGCTGTGCGGATTAATCAAATTTATTTACTGCATTAAATGTTATTTATAGATAAAAAGTGCGAATGAGCTTTTCTAAAATTAGCAATATATTTAATTTATACAAATCATTTGACATTTTGACCAAATCAGTGTATGTGTCGGCTGCCAGGTAACACTGTGTGATCCCATTTGACTAGCTCCGAGATGGCTTGCCACTAAAGAGCTATACACATCCCTTAACTCCCGCCCGCTTTAATTTTCTGCCACTAACATGATAAACTAGAAAGGCACTCAGAGAGTGCAAACCTCCACCAACGCTATGCTAATTTTTTCCGTTGTGTTCGCCAGGTGGCAGCACTATATTCGACCGAGATTTGCCATATATGGCGATGGTAAAGAATCCTTCTATCCTATCCTGGATCTAGATGCTGATCCGGATCACCACCAAAATCTAACCATGTCCAAGTTGGGCCATATCTAACCTTCACTGAAAATTTCAGCCAAATCCGCTTGTAACTTCTGTAATTCTGCTAACGAGCAAACAGATAAATAATCGCTAGGTATCACATAACCTCTGTCCTCCCTGGTGGAGATAAAAGAGTGATTGCGATGAACAGATACTATGAGAATAATGTCCTAAGTCCGTTGACATACGTGCCGATACTACGGCCCTGAAAATGATGTCCTAAGTCAACGGACGTAGCTGCTAACACGTACCGTCTCATTTTGTCAAGTTTCTGGTACTGTTTGAGTTCCTCCTTCTCATTCTGCAGAGTGCTCAGCCGATCGTCAATGTACTTGAGCAGTTCCTCGATCTTCTCACGCTTCCCCTCTGTGCAACGTCGCATGAACGAAATATGCCGCTTCAACAAGCATAGAAGAGTTTAGTTAATTTATTTTTTACTTAACGTACGTTGGTAATAATCTGGGGGCTGGTAAAAATCCACAGAATCCAACATGAGTCTCAGTGGTGGTGTTAAGAATGGCATCCAGGCTAGCTGTACCAATGCTCCATAATATGTAACAATTACTTCCCATCTGAAGAATATAAGTACTACTATTACTAACAGTAATAGCCACGACAATGTTTATGGTGCTGTCATCGTAGCAGTGCACTGCCACTGCAAGAGTTCACCCGGTTCATCTGACGAATTTAGCATGCAACGCCTAGTGGCCGCCGGGATTTGGACCAACCCAATCAGCCTGAGCCAATAGATGAGCCTATAAGCAGCTACAGTGACTATATTCAGTTCACGATTGCCATTTATTACTACTCAGCCCAAAAGCTCATACTCAGTTTACCATCCCACGGAGGGTAGAAGGCTGAGTCGACCTAGGTGGCTGGCTTCGAACTGAGTACTAACCCATCCAAGCACTAACGGGGCCTGCCATAGACATAATATACTACCTTCACTGATTTGACACAACGCGTTACCGCTACGCCACGCCACCAAACAACAAAAGGTAAAGGTAAAGGTCGGGTACTTGCTATAGTGTCTCTTACATGAATCAGACTCGCGACCGGAAGCGCTTTACAATCTCGGAAGTGGCAGCTGACTGGCATGAGCTAATGATACCGCGGCACACTATGCGGCCATCCACTGCCCGCATCAGCGAACAATTGGACCTGCGGTTGCAGCTAGCAGACATACCACCGCCACAATCAGCCACACTAGGCCTTCACCCCATAGCCCGTAAGCTACTACTAATAATGGTGCTGCTGCTGCTGCTAACCAGCATTCAGTTCACCAGCACCAGTGCATCCACTGTCCGTTTAACAATAACAGTGACAATTTGGCAATTTTTTCCAGTATCGCGACACAGAACCATAGAATCACACTCACAGGAATGACCAGATGATCATCCAGTTGCCAAACCACACACACTAACACATTCATTTCTTATTTAACCTTCTCATTTTTGGGGAGTTATTCCACGTTACACAGTTCCAAAAGTAAACTCTGGGAAACTCTCATGGCAGTACTTTTTATGAACTTGCTGTCCTTCTGTCACCCCACCAGCGATGTCAAAACACCGTAAAATATTTCCAGCTGTCAAACCAAACACTGGAATCCAACGTAAATACTTCATGATATGTCACCAAGTCTACTGTCACTAACAGAAACATTCTTGTACACAACAATGAGTTTCGCTCGCTCATAAATATTTCTTTATTGAAGGGAAGTTTGATGGAGTGCTGCCGTTAACAAAGTCTGACCCACACCTGTCTCTTTCAGAATGGCTTTGGTCTCCTCCTTGCGTTCATCGTAGACTTTGGTGCCTGCAACTTCACGCAGAAGTTTCAACCGCTGTGAATCCGGTGCAGTTGCCATCTGATTGATCTGCATGCAAATGTCACGATAGTTAAAAAAAAATCAAAGCAGAAACTTTGCGATGATTTAAAGTCAAACTATGTGCCATTGTGTGTAAAAAAACCACTACTTCTGACCTATGCTTTAATCAAACAGTTTTTCCAAGGTTAATACATGTTGTGATATTAGACAAGGACACCAACAGTAAAATTATGGAGTTCTGGCACTTACCCTTCCTGTCAACAAGCTTCAGGCACTGAATACTGTAAAACACTATATTTTAACTGCATCTTAATTTGGCGAATTTGGAGTCTAGAAATTTCGCTGCATTTTAATTTGGCGTTTTGCCATGGTCTACTTTGAAA
>Ga0209052_1000821_pt1 | contig 10626 bp, 6 predicted proteins | sample WorMetHEROISLAND_2_FD_187409 | JGI IMG/M metagenome (GOLD analysis project Ga0209052, IMG submission 187409) | Marine gutless worms symbiont microbial communities from Max Planck institute for Marine Microbiology, Germany - Olavius sp. 4 HERON... | ecosystem: Host-associated > Annelida >...
GTCCGACAGATCCATTCTGTCGCTGACAACCATCCATCACAGTCGCTGCACTGACTGGCTCTGCAGTAGCGGCAGACTCGGTCACAGTAGCGCCGCTCGTGGCAAAGTTTACATCAACAGCGGCGGCGGCGGCGGCAACGTTCAGCTCCGACGATGACACGAGCAGACTAGAACCAGTCTCAGTCTCTTCACACTGGCTTGCTGCATCAACAGCACCAGCTTGTCCGTCACTGTCACCGGGGTCTTCTACTACTGCAGCATTAGCACTGGCACTGGCACTTGCTTCATCAACCACTGCATCACCCGGCTCAGCGTCAGCAGCCGTGTCGTGAGAGTCGGCAGAGGCCGTGCCAGCGCTGTCATCTGCAGTCTCACTATGAACCGGCTACAAACAGCCACATCACACATGCGCAGTACAGCTCTCTGCAACTACCTCTAAGACATACACAGCTTAAAGGTGCGTATGTTACAGGGAATTCACGAAATCAGTGACTTTGTGAAATCGCTAGTGAATTTGTTTAATGGCTGAAATTTAGTGTATTAACTGTTTCACTCGGGTAGGGTTAGCGTTAGGGTTAGCCTAACTTTTATCTCAGTCATTTCACTAATTCACTAGTGATTTCACGAAATCCCTGATTTCACGAATTCACTGTAACATGTATAGCTCTTCATTGAGAGCTACGTAACATCACCTGCCATATACGATCACACAACACACGTGAACACGCCCTGCCTTAACCCCAGGCAGGCAGGCCAGTACTGGATTTAACCCCTGAGGAATAGGAGGCTGCGTTGACCTGGGTGGTTGGTTATATACCGAGATGGTTTACCTCACACACAGACACACATCCAAGTAGCAAACACTTGATGGCGACCCAACTTGGAGTCAAACGCACGACCGCTTAATTAACCCTACAGTTACGATACCAAACCACCTTCATAACTGACGAAATTAGATACAAAATAAGAAACTATTTATCTATTAAACTCAACTGAATGTTAATTTGAAAATAAATCGGAAAGTGTTAACATCCTAATTTTTCGACGTGCACAACAACTAACATGTAACAAATAACCCAACCAACGGTCGTACCACTGTACGTCATAAACTGCAATATGATTAAGTTGCAACCAACACTTGCACTCCCATACAAGATTCTCTCACAACAGACACATAATATCACCACTAAAACTACACTGAGTCAAACCTTTAGATCTATATTGTGGTGTAGCATTTGTTGTCAAATATCCAAAGCACAATTATTACATGGCCATCCGAATAGGCCACATTACACGTCTGGCCCATCCATCCATCCGTCTGTGTGTTCTGTACAGGCTACTAACTCAAAAACAAAAAGGTGTAGAAAAAACTACGTTCCCCAGGGCAGTAATAACCAGTGTGCCATTTTTTAGATGACAAGGTCACAGGTCAGGGTGGTTAAAGTTAGGGTCAGTTGCATATTCTTCTAATAGTGCTAGTACCTCATCTAGAGGCACATCTCCAAGCAGGTAGGAGCGGAGGTTGAGCAGCCACGCAGCGACTATGCACCAAGCCCTGATGAGGACCTTGAGCCACTGTCGAGTGTGTCCTTGTTCTAACAGAGCCGGCAGGACGACTTGTAACAGCAGCAGCTCCAGCGACAGCTCGCTCACTGGCGTGTCACTGCTGACAGCACAGACAGCACACACATGCTTACTACTAGGCCAACGGTCCATAAGCTTTTGGAGCTACAGACCACATAATATGGTCTTGAACTCACTGCAGGCCAGACCAATGCCAAAATGCAAAATGCTACTATAACCAATGACAAAAAAAAACAGCAGAAATACAAAGGTACTGTATTATATGTTTTGCCAAGCTCAGTGGTGCATTCCAGCCTGAAACTGGAGGTATAAGAATCCACGATTCTATTGTATAAAATAGAACACACTCTATGTCCAATAATAAAATCAGCCAATTTGTTTCTGTATACTGAGCTGCAACCAACATTCCCTATAAAGCATTGCTCAATTGGCATTTGTCTACAAGTGGGACTGATCTGGATAAATATTCATTTTAGTTAGTTAGTTAGTTATGCCATTATTCTAGTTAGCTATTTTAATTCAGGTAAAAATAATGCAGTTGTAATCCTCATGATCCACCACTGTTGCTGTGAAGTGTGTTCATGAAACCTATGCCACATGAAGTGATGTTAACAATAATATCTATCACCTGTGTGACCAGATCCATGTTAGCTATCTGCACTAACAGGTCAACTGTAACGCCAAACAAACCATGAGGCGGTGTCAACATAAATCTTAAATCAAGCTTTTAACTGCTCAAAAGTTTTGTCATCAGGGTTCCCTCTTTTAAAAATGAAATTCGAGGACTTTTCCAGGACTTTCAAGGACTCCGACATTAATTTTCAAGGACTTCCTCCTATGCTGCTTACATGTATATCTTTTAAGCAAAGCATGCATCTTGTCATGTGTACGTCCTTTGTCCGACTAATCCAACGTGCATACTTGTCACTGTGAGTCCAGTTATCATTCAATCGACAGCCACTTGGCATTTTTACTACATTTACATTACTTTCTACAAGCTCTCACTTCAATGATATCAACAAACAATTCGTTCAGTTTATTTAAGTAAGAACATGTGTAAAGTAAACAAATATATTCCAGTCACTAAATGCTCACATTCCAACAACTGTATGCACAGATTAGAGCATATAAGGTGAGAAAATTTCAGGACTTTCAAAGACCTAGCAACTCAGATTCAAGGACTTTCAAGCACCAACCCTGCTTTCAAGTATCTTCAAGGCCTTGATTGAATACAGGAGAAAAAAGTCTAGAACTTTCAAGGACGCGTGGGAACCCTGTGTCATGATAGATAACACAGACGCCTACGGATTGCTCACCTCGACAGCATAACATGAAACGGCAGAAAGTTAGGAAAGACATATCGGACGACTTGTACAGGCAACCAGAGCATCACAAGAACAATGCTGCCGAACACAACCATTGATGCAAGAAAACGACGAGCGTGGCGGTAGATTGGCAGATGTATCATCTGAACACATGCACACAATCAATACATTACAGTTACACGTATTGGTAATCAGTGAATCTCAGCAAGATGTTTCGATACATCAGGTGGTTACTACTTGTACTGGTGACTGACTGTATGCGGACAGGTAAACAATCTCAGTACTATACAGCAAACCACCCATGTCAACTCAGCCTTCCATCCCTCCATTTCATCTGCTTGTAATGTAAAGTTACGATTACCATATTTTGCGATGGTGAAGGAGTCGTAGGTACGGTAAGTAAATAAATGCACTGATACGCAGCAGCATAATAAAAAAATGACCCTGCGCCAGTCTCAATATAATAACAATGTCTTCGGTACTCAGTAGTTGCATAAACTCTTCAAAGGTCGTGTCATGCTGTCAAAGTTCTACTGGCAGATTCTTCCACGGCTGCAGTCTGGCTACTTCGCATTGAGCTCTCTTGAAACTAAGAAGCTACATGTTTCCAAGGCATACTCTGCATTTTCCTGTCATGGTTGCCAACATTACTGATTATAACTTGAACAAGAATTACCAGATTTTGATAATTATTGGTACAAATATTCCGGACACAACTGGCCATCAAATGACCATTGCAGACTTTAGGTGAAGTGGGAAGTTGAATGGCTGTTTGATGACCAGCTACGTCAGGAATATTTGTATCAAAAAATTATTAAAATCTGATAATCCTTCTTCAAGTTACAATCAATAATGTTGCAGATCCTTTTTTGACACAGTGTACAACACTATACCATTACCACACAGCAGTTGTCTCACCTCTTGAATGGGATTAAAGTCTGGGTCATTTAAATTCCTCAGAAACCAGAGGACACCGGGCCGCAGGACTTCTCGTAGAAGTAGAATAAAGGAAGCAAAGTAGAAAATGTAGACCATGCCGACGAGCCAATGTATGAACATTGAAGTGCCCGGTGCAACGCGGAAGCTGTGCTCTCGGTCTTTCAGTGTCGCCTCAAACATATTCTGTCAACAAACATACATTCAAGCAATGCGCATGTTTTATTTTCTGAAAATATGACAGCATCCTTGAATATGTAAACATGGCGACTTTCCGATACTAGCTTTTTAACGTCTTGATCTCTGAATTAGCAACGATCATTATTCCAGTAGCACATCTACACGGGGTAATTATCGCTGGTCACTGAATCCAAAACTCATTTGCATACTGACTCTATTCCGGTTCAAACTTCTTCAAGCTTCTATGATGCATAAACTGATGTTTGACAAATGACCAACAAGACAAGCATCGTACACAAACAATGCTGGCATTAGTATATTACAAAGTCATACATTTCAGCCTAACAAATTACAACTGTAACTATTTTGTCGCCTTCCTGATTACATTACAGTGCTTGCCGGCAATCCATCCATCGTATCCTATACATCCGGTCTTATATAGGAACCAAACTGGAAAACAATAAGATGTAATAAAACCAAAATCAGCGTGAATATTCCACAAGGGTAGGAGTAACCAGTGTCCCAATTTTCAGTTCAAAAGGTCAAAAGTCAAGAGTTAGCATTAGAGTTGTGCTACTCTATGCAAATGGCTGAATAATATCAACATATTATACAGCCATTGGCCTACAGCTGCACAGACCTAATACTAACTCTGACTTTGGCACTGAGCAGACATATTTTTCTAGTTTTATGTGCTTGCAAGATAGCACTTTAGTCGAACCACATTAGTGACAAATATAAATAATAAAACACGCACAGCACAATATTGACTAGCGTATGACATCACTTACCAGTGAACAGATATCCAGCCACCAGCCACATATCAATGGAAAAAAGCCGATCTCCATAACGACGAGAAGAGATACTTTAACTGCGACATAGCACAGGCCAAGAACACGACGAAACCTGTCACAAGAACAGCAGCAGCATTAATGACATGTGACATCACCAACCTACAGACAACAGCCTATTCACACAGCAGTGCGACAGACAATGGCAGGGCTCTCACCGAAACCATGCAAACTCTTTAAATTGACTGTAATGAGTTTGGTTCAGTCTCTAACGTCATTGTTCACACCAATGAAGTTAATCGACGCCAGGCCTGGTTAGTACTTGGATAGGTGACCGTCAGCAGGGGGTAAACCATCTTGGTATGTAACCAGCCACCCAGGTCAACTCAGCCTGGCCATCCCTCCGTGGTTAGGCGCAATGAGTACCAGCAAAAGCTGTGGCGTAAACAGGCATGATGCACTAGCCCCATATATGTGGTCTTGCAGTGCAAACTATCTCTGGCTAAGGGCTAAGAAAATGGAGACAGCGTCGCCCTATGCGCCTTATAGTTGGACTCGACTGAGTTATCTACTGACACACGCAAAGTGAAACTGCATCAATTTCTAGCAGCATAAAGACAGATGAAAGCATTTAAAGACACATGAAAAAGCACACCATTATTACAGATAACAGCATAACAGATGGGGCGCAAAAACAAATTATCAGACACATCTATCGACTATAAATGTTTACAAATTCAACTTAACAGAGAAGTGAAGACAGACTTCTTGAAGCGTAGCAAGGACATGAGGTAATGCAGACAAGCAAGTGCGATGGCAATGATCATGTAGCCTAGCAGTGTTGTTAACAATCCATCAAACTGTGTCGAAGCCATCTGATTACACAACCACAAACACAGCATGCTTTATGAATACTCTACAATTTACTTACTTAGCGGTTCTCAATCAGTTGATGACGTCATAACTACGTCACATCGAACACCATGAAAGTTCGCTTTAGTTTAAATGAAACATGTTGAGTTTGAAGCTAAAATCTTGATCGAAAAACGTGGGAATGTAAAAGATTTTTTTGCTAGAAGACTGCTTAATAAATTTCCTAACAACGCAGACATTTTGAACACTTCTTATAAAAATACTGCTCACTTATCTCACACACAGACTCATCCTTCTGTTGAGTAATGAAATACTGCGATGACCAACTTCAAAATGCACAGATTACGTTGTTTTAGTTTTAACAGGTAGTTCGGAAACACAGTTGGGGTAAGTTGTACATTTTGTAACTCCCCATAGAGCATTCATTCCTGTTTCTATTGGTAGCAGAATTGTAAAAATCCACTAGTAAACAAGGGATTTATGGTCCAAAATAAAGTGGCATCTTTTTATGGACCACGATGTAGATAAATATGCCGGCCCAGTGCTGACATAATATGCAGCCTTCCTCCACATATTCTCAATTCACCTTCCATGAGCTGTTTTCGTCGCCAACTCAAGACATTCTCTACAACCTAGCTTTTAGGCCATATTAGTCCCCCTTGCGCCTCAGATTCAATGGGTTTCCTGTTGACATTGTGCGCCATACAAATTTACTTACTTACTAACTTACTTACTTAGCTATACACCGCACATATGACCATCCGCGCTACAAATTGGCACGCCGGTTACTCCTGCCCTTGGAAACGTTTGCACCAATTTAGTTTTTTTCTATGCCATTTTATTTGCAAATTAAGAGCCCCTATGGACACTGACAAATAAATGGGCAAGATGCGTAATACAACCTATTAGGATATCGGTGTAATAATAAATCTGTACATTAAATGCTGAATCAAACAACATGACAGCACATAAAAGAAAACTGTGCACATATTGCAAATATGCCATCAATGCAACAAGTTTGCTACCAGTACTATACACTGTGACATAAGAGCAATACCAACCAACTCCTGGGCTTGCAGTCCCGCTACTGCGAAGTTGCCAATGTGAAATGGACAGAAAGCTGCAATACAGAATGACAGATTGTTATCATTATTATCATAATTATTATCACATTCAACAACCCAGCACTACATACATCATCTGTCGTCTTCACAAGAAACAAACATAATTTGCACGTGTCAGCTGTTAATCTTTATTATGGCTCTAAGGCAATAACTTTTAGAGGTTGTCATTTGTGGAATCAACTGCCAAAATATTAAACAAATGTAGAAATACAATTGCATTTAAGTATAAACTTATGGAATTATTTCACAGTGGTACGTCTCCATGTTAAAGGATGATGCTGTAAGATTCGTCCTGGTTGTGTTAATTTTTATACTTATGTACTGTAACAGTTTTTGCACTTTTCTCTGTACTATTACAATGTGATTATTCACGGTGTTATCACTGTGTCATAGTTAAGTTATATAGGTGGCCAGCATTGATGAGCGTTTGCTCCTCTGGTAGCCCGCCTTTAGTATACACTAGTTTAATTTGATGAACGCGAATGTAGTTGGCAAACAAATATTCTTCTTGTTCTTCAAACAAGCTCTTGCTGTAAAAAGAGAGATGGTAACATACCAATCACAATGGCTAAGGTTGTGTCAGCTTAGTAACATCATTGGTCACATCAAATAAGTTACCCTACGACAAGTCGGCTTAATACTGCGATGGGTGAAATCTGAAACCTCCCAGGTGAACTCAGCCTGGCCATCCCTCCATGTGTACGCATAATGAGTTTCAGTGATGGTTACGGCGACCCCTAGGGAACAAGTGAAGTTCTGCGTAACTGTTGGCCCATTACCAGGATGGCTGGCATGCTGTCCCAGTCGCTTGAAGGCGCTCGGTGTTGATGATAAAGTGATCAATGGCCAATGTAAAGCTGTGTGCAATAATAATGACACACTACAACAGCTGAAGAGCCATAAGACAACACAACTAATATTATAAGCCAAGCCTAAGGACGTTATTTGTACATTAGCAGTTTGCAGTGCACAAAACCACGTACTGTTAGTGCAGTTGTCTGCAGCAGATTTTCCAAAGGAAATTATAGCCTACAAAAACTAATCGTATGTTTGCTTTTGGAGACCGGCCAAACTTGGAGTAGCTTCAGATAAGTAAGCCAAATAAAAGAAATATAGGTGCATGCATGCATAAGAAACTGATCAACTTACCAAACACCATGATGAAGAGCGTGTTAAGTGAGACGACCCAAAAGACATGTTCCTGATACAGACACAACGCAAGATGTTCAACAATCACAAAGCCACACACCACTGCTTTATCTACAAGGCATGAGGTGGCATGTTGGCATTGGACTTACGATCAAGCGGCTGTCGTTTTGATTCCTCGTTCAGTGGCTATCAAGTAATTACTACTTGCAAGGGTGATTCTCTCTGCTTTAAACCATCTTTGCATATAATCAACCAATTCAGCCTTTTATTCCTCGGGGGTAGGCAAATCAAGTACTGGCCTGGCTGGCTGGGGTTAAGGCAGGGTGTATTCATTTGCCGGGTGGCAGGTAACACTGCATGATCTCATGTGACAGGCCATGCTCCATAGCTCTGTGACAGGGTCCCATGAACAGCTACAGCCTTTTTAACCTTTTAACTCGTTCAAACACTGCACCACTGATAGCTTGCATCAGTAAGTTATTGCCGTCAAACATCAATCAACAGCACTTCATACAATTCAAATTCTGTGCCATGTAACTAAGTTGGCAGTAGTCTCAAACAAGACAGAGGAAAACTAACTAGTAAAATCTTTGCACCGAGGATCGAGTAAGACTGGAGTCATATTAAAGTAAACAGAAACACACAACCGGCTACATACCATGAACAAGAGTGAACCATCGAGCCCCAGCAGCTGCAACAGATTATTACACCCATCACTATTATTACATATTGTATTATTATGTTATGTTCAGCAATCAATTAGCACCACTATGGCCAGCAATCAATGTTACTATCACAGTTTTCTCCCACTACAATTTCTATCATACGACACGTTCTTTCACATGCATCTCTAAACGCTGAGACATTACATAAAAGACTATGCCTCAACAACGGCTGTGCAACAGGAAATAAAGAAGCTAAGAAATTGTTTCCAGTGAAATCCAGACCGCCAAAAGACCCCAATTTACAATTTGCATTATTCACTACAATTTCTAGAACAAATTATTAATAATCCCAAAGCTATGAGGTTTCTGTAAACGGTACACACTGCAAAGAGTGTTATGCCCGGTAGGGGTAAATCTTGGGTTACTTAACCCGAGATCAGACAGTTACCCTGAAGGTAGATCCCAGGGTAAGTTTTGGCATTTTTGCAACTTGGGTTACTCCCGGGTTTCTAACGTCCGATAACCCGGTAACCTTTGTAAACAGGCATCTGATTGGTCCATAACGACCACGTGACTTTTAGCGCATTAGAGGTTATTTTCAACGTTAAGCGCTTTATAAATAGGTTGCCCCTGGGTTACCCTTGGTTTCCATTAGTGACCTCGGTCCAAAAGTGCTATGGATAGTGGCCATAACTATGACACCACCCACAATCCATCATTAAAATAAGGTACTCAATTACCAATATTATGAATATAAGCACATGCAATGGATATAAAACAAAGCATCACAAGAAAAAAGACAGTAATAATAAAGATGGCATGATTCATACTCGTTCCCAGGTCAGCTCTTCTGCAGCACGATCCCAGTCCATTGGATTCCAGTTTACATCATCTACACACACATCAATACACAGAACTTAATGTGGCTGCCATCTTGTCCTATCAACCTCTCCATACCTGTGACCATTGTTTGTCATGGTTACATCTACTGGCGAATAAAGCTCTCGTTCCAAAAAAAGGCAACAGTAGTTGTGAAAATAAATTCACACAGCCTATTAGTTTAGTGCCTCTAAAGTCACAACCTAATGGCACCATATGAATGTCATTATTAACATTATTATTTTTAGATACAATCCCAAGGGAGTTTAAAAATTAGAAATAGCAATGGATCTGGAGTGACCATCCGTCTGGCTGATCCTCAACACAAAAGAAAACTGTCATGCAATAAGACACTGTAAAACCACTACATGACAACTGAAAGAGATTGAAACAAAAAAGAACAAAGAACAGTCGTGATCATCACCAGAAGACTTGGCATAGCTCAGCAGATCACGAGACGACTCATTCAGTTATTGTTACTATTTGTAGTAGTATTATTATTCTTTCGAAGTATTGAGTCACTCAAACATCAGCTAAACCAGTTAGAGCATTATGATGCAATACGTCTGCAGGTCCTAACCTTGTCCAGCCTCATTGTTGTCATTGTCATCCTCATCATGCTCGTCATCAGCGTCAGCCACATCAGCATCGTCTCTGTCATCATCATCATTACCAGCAGCAGCATCAGCAGCAGCAGCAGCGGGGTCACCGGCAGCACCCGCTGCTCTACCGTTGTCAGCCGCTGCACCGGCATCAGGCTACACACAACAGTCAACAACAGCTCAACTATATACTACTATATACTACTATATACTACAACAACAGCTCACAACAACAGTCAACAACAGCTCAACTATATACTACTACATACTACAACAACAGCTCACAACAACAGTCAACAACAGCTCAACTATATACTACTACATATTGTTATACCTCTGATCGAAATGTGCGGCTGTGATTGGTTCAAATCGCGCCACGTGGTGTAAGCTAGTATGGGGTATTGACCGGTTCACCAGTTTACCAGTCAATATTGAGATCACGTGATCTCAATATTGACTGATCGAGGTATTGACTGATCGAGGTATTGACCGGTAAAAATGGTCTTTCTAAACATCGG
>Ga0209052_1000822_pt1 | contig 10623 bp, 5 predicted proteins | sample WorMetHEROISLAND_2_FD_187409 | JGI IMG/M metagenome (GOLD analysis project Ga0209052, IMG submission 187409) | Marine gutless worms symbiont microbial communities from Max Planck institute for Marine Microbiology, Germany - Olavius sp. 4 HERON... | ecosystem: Host-associated > Annelida >...
GGCTTAGAATCATCCGGGGCACACCCACACCACGGAGAGCCTTCCACAGGGCTAGACGGTCCACCGAGTCGAATGCAGCTTTTAAGTCCACGTAGGCCACGTGGAGTGGTATATCAACAGTGGTACTTCAAATATGCACAGAAAAACTACTGGTAATAGAAACTTATCATTTTGTATACACACAGCAATTAAAATAAGCAAGGGCAGATATGAGACCTTTCCCAAAAAACATTAAATTGATGAATCATACCAGAAAATTGTCAGCTGCAAAAAAATCACAATTATAGCAATCGAACTCAACTTACAGTCTTTCCAGCATTATCCAGTCCAAGTATCAGCACAAAATATTCATCTTTCTGAAAGACGTATCGCCACAAGCCAGATAATAATGTATACATCGCTCTCTCACGTCATCAAAAGCTGCTGATAAATAAACACCAATACAATGTCTACGATTAGGATATCATATTATAAACACACATGGTGGCAGTTTGGTATGTAATGGCAATAGTCTCGATCGATGAAGTTCTTCCACACCAGACCGATTACTACTTGGATGGGCGATGGTCAGCAGACAGGTATGTAACCAAAGCCTGAGGTTAGCTCAGCCTTCTATCATCCATGGGTCAGTCAAATGAGGGTGAAATCACATAATTACTTACTTGCAAAACACACAATGAACTCACCTTAATCAACTCCTCCAAAGTCTGCAAGTGAAATGAGTATTGGCTTTTGCACCAAACAGTAATACAATGTCTACGATTTACAGAGTGAATTACTTGTGAAGATTTACTTTGATGTTTCAACAGGATGTTTACACTTTGAGATTTACCAAGAAGATACTCAACGCGTTTCGGTCGTATGAGAAAAGAAGAAACATTAATAAATGGCAACAAAGGTCCGAAAACTCCAGTGTCCTGTTTCTAAGCATTCTCTAGTTTGCCTTATCCAGTAAATTTACTCAATCCCTGCCATAAATGGTGTTATAACTGTATCCGATTATCAAGAAGACAAGCAAGCATAGAGCTATTGGAGTTTCCAAAGTATTGTATACTAGTGCTAATACTAACCATAACCCTAACCTTAGCAGTTAAAATAAGCATTGACGGCTGCGATAAGTTTAATCTGGCCATATAAATAAAACAGACTGGAGTCGGAAACTAGTGCATGTCCAATTCCCAGACAGTCACCACTGTCGGAACTCGAACAACTGACTCAACTACTGTACTAAAAAAGTACTATTTTAACACACTAAATATGCAGTACTGTCTACATGCGTACTGAATAACATCAGCTAACCAATTACGTGAAAATTTAATTATACACAATTCACTTTTCAGCTTTAAACTTCTTACAGTGACACGATGTAAACAAAAACGTCAGACATAAACAAACTACTGCGAAAACACTCAACATTGAAAAGGACCGGCTTTTTAGTTAACTGGGAGGCTGGGAACAAGCTGAGACGTGAGACACGAATCGCTGATCAAAGAAACCCGAAGAAGTCTTCGTGACGTACATAAAGATATGACACAAAGCTGCCAGAATTATGCTTGCAGTCTGCATCGCGTAGTTTATAATATGAATCTCGTTATTTCTGTAGGAAGATTGGATTGGAAGCATCCGCCCAAAAGGAAGACCTTCGAAGAGATGGCTGGACAACGTGACAGAAGACTGCGATACTCTACATTTCTCTGTAACAGAGGCCGAGAGACTTGCTCAAAACAAGTTCCGCTGTAGAAGCCTGATTTCGAACCGCGAAAACTAAGGAACTGCGGTGGCGGCTACGCGACAGAAACCGACAATCCGACAACCGAAAATGACAATACCATTTTCAAGTTCAAGATCGCCACCGTGATGCACGCTACTCTGTGGTAGACAGGGCACTACAACATTTATGATTAGGATTATGAATACCGGGATCCGTTTTTGGCACCAATCTCACAATTATACGGGCTGTCGCAGTCACCTCCGGCACTTATCGAAGACGCCATGGTCGAATATAAAATAATTCATAGGCACGCGCTTACCAGCTAAGAACACTGGGTGCAATTAGACCCTGAAGTATTTTGCCAACATAAACACACTCATGCTGGTAACTGTTGTTTTAATGTATTTGTTCAACAGTAAATGAACGTGATCAGCTGCCACTGAACGCGTTTCCTGGGCTTAAATACACCAAAATGCAGTGATGGGCAACGAACTAAAAACTAATTCAACTGAAATTAAATTTCGTCTAAAGAAATTTAATTAAACTATTAGTTAGCAACTATTTCAGCAATATTATTAACCAAACTAATAACTTTTAATTAAGTAAACGTTTTCCAACTCATTTGCAACTATTTTAGGGTAAATTGGCGCAACATTTTCGCCAAATGCGACGTACATTTACAATACATTGAAATTTGTCGCCAACAAGTAGTGTTGATATTGGCTACAAGTAAACTGCTTTTCCGTAGTTTTGTTCGAAAGCGAGGCGGTATAATCCAATGAAATCGACGCAGAAAACAGATTTCAGCATTAAAATGGCCTGTAGAGGTCATTCAAGGTCAATCATTTTACGCTCACTGGAAAGCCGATAAACTACTTCATGTCGCCGTATAGTAACTTTAGCCTCAGCTCTGAACGTTCCGAAGTTATATGCGCCCGAAATGACAAAAAACGCGTTTTTTTGTCACCCACTGTCGTTTGACGCCCAATTGCTACGCAACCCCCTCGAATAGCCTATCTCCATGAACCTTATACCGCCTGAAAGTAGACTCCGTGGGCTACATTTTTGCCGCTGATAGTATGCGTTTATCTTCCTTCAAATTTTCGTGGCGGGCTCCGAAAGACGCACGATCGACGTTGCGGAGTGCGTATTGACCCTTCAAGGTCATCCGAGGTCGACGATATTTGATGTCATCTGAAAGGGCATATGCGACTTCCTATTAGTGATCAATAGTAACCTTAGCTCTATCTCTCACCATTTCTGAGATACCACGACTTATCGGTTGAAAATCGCCAATTTTCCCTACCCACCTCTGTTCAAACCCGAATTTGAAAATGTTCCCTTTGCACTAGATCACTGAAATTTTGCGTACGGCGAGCGACGACATTGTGCTAATTAACCGCGTAATAAAATTCCACCTAGCTCAACATATGTGATCAGCGCTCACCAACGTCACGGACGGACGGACAGAGAGAAGGATGCCATACGACGGCAATACCGCTCCATTGCTATAGCATGGAGCGGTAAAAATTATAAATAATAAATAGTAAATAGTAAATAGTAAAACATTTTGGCCAAAAATTTTAGGGGAGGGGGAAATTCAAACTTTCGATGTGTTTCGTTGTGAAAATAAGTTCACAACAATGAAAAACGTCTACCCAAAACTGAACAGTTTGCCAACTTCAATGTGACCAAGTCTGACACAGAAGTCGGGATGCATCAATTAGTGCATTAGTTTCTCATATCAGCGCTACTGATAAAATAATTATAAAAAATACAGTGTATGTTTAGACTTGCCTAATTTGACTGTCATACCGTACCCAGACGCGCGCGATATTTTCAAGCACAAAATCTGACAAATATCAAAAGGACATGACGTGATTTAGTACATACCTCGGTTTTTGGAAACCATTTTAAGTTTCTAAAGGTTTTTGGAAGATTTTTGAAGGTGTTTCTAGTTTTTTTTTGGAGTGGTGTACAAAGAAGACCGGACACAAAATTACAACCCATGAAGAACATCACATGTACACGATCTCCCTGTCACATCGTTTTCTGTAAATTATAGCAAAACTAAAAAAAATCACGACTGAAATACGAAATTAAATATAACCTGTATAAAATTGCACAACAAATAAAGATTTAAAAAATAAAATAAACCATTCAAGTTTTTTACGTTTTCTGGAAAACCTAAAAAACAAGGTTTCTTCAAACCAGCCTAAAATTTGGGTTTTCAGACATATTTTCCAGACCTGATCAAAAGTGATCATTACATCTAGACGCTAAAATCACAGATTATGAAATGAAATATTACCTGTATTAAATTGCTCAACAAATAAAAAAACCGAAAATACAAAATTTTGAGGTTTTAAAGATTTTTTCAAACCCCCCCCCCCAAAAAAAAACTAAATTTTGTCGTACCAATTTTCCAGCCCTGCTTTAATTTATTATTGTATGGACGCTGCGTCAAAGTGGTATATGCGGGAGAAACATGACATTAACGTGGTGTCGCCTGAGTGCGTCAGCGGCTGCAGCAGCAGGCGACCAAGGCACGTCGTCGAGTCGACGTGTTGCGATGCGCCGGACCGCAGTTAACAATGTGTCGTGATACAATGATGACTGCAGCGACTGGTCAACCGGCCCGATAGATGCTACATGACGGCATGGGCGATGGTTGAACAAAGGTGAGTCGTAATTAATTGCAGCTGGCTTACAATAAGTGCAGCAGTAGGCTAATGGCTTTCGAGTATAATCTTAATTTTCATACTCTCATTAATTGCGGTGCGATCCGCACCAAATCGCCAGTCAGCAGCAACGATGTAATGCTCGAATAAACCCACAACTTAACGGGGAAAAACTGTAATCTAATAACAACATTATTGATGATAGTAATATAAGCACTGCGAAAATAAGAAAGACAATTATGATTTCTGTGAATTTATATGATCTCATCTAGATAGTGAGAACTTAATAAATGACAGTGGCAACTGGTTGTGTGACATTTTCTAATCTGTTGTTGTCTTATATCTAGACAGTCGTACGGCAAAACAAGTATATTACCATTTGTTTGTTGCTTGCTTCGTTACGACATCTTCAGAGGGATTTGCTATAATGTTGTTGTTTGGCGTACTGAACGATGACTTTGTGGCTGTTTTTACTGGCTTAGTGCCAGCTCGTTTACATAATCACATTATCTTTTGTTCATACGCGCTTGGTTGGTGCATTTTTGAAAATTTTTATTTCACAAGTTAGTGTAACGACGCGTTTTCAGCGTGGTAGGATCTCTCTGGCAGTTTTATCGCAAATGTTTCGCAGAGTTGGCCAGTGAAAGAATTTTAAAAATCGATTAATATTTAGCGAAGATACGGTCGAAAGTTTGGTGGCATGTTACATTATTGTAATTAACTGACTGTGCTATTTTATGCGCAATACAAAATTAATGCATAAATGCATGATCGTTTCATTGCATATGAAACTCATACTTGCATTATGAGAGCTGCATTTCATGTTTACGCGCGTTTGTCTGTCTGCCTGTCTTGATGTCACATCTCGGTACCGATCCAAGCCCATGATAGCGCTGAGTCTTTACTTTTTTGTGATCGAATTTCGTGCCGTTGGGTGAGGAGATTCCCGTCAAACGAAAGCAGCAAAGAGGAATACCCTCTAAGAAGTCGTTATTTTATCGCTATTGGCTCGTCTAGCGTGAGAACGGTTGCAGATAAACATAGACTTGTTGCAGTGTTGCTTATCATTGCAAGCACTGCTGACGAGCTTTCCGGTGGTACCAACGTCGATGACCTTGAACGACTTTGAACCCCAAAATAGGGAGTTTTAGTAATTTTTTTTCGCGATATCAGGCTGCGACATACATTTCAAGAGCGAATTGCGCCAAAGTTACCAGAGATAGAGCACGACAACCTGCGTATGAAATTTTCAGCATAGATATCAACGGTAGAAGTATCGACCCCCTAGGTTCAATGAGTCTTCCGTACAGGCCACAGAGGCATCAGATTTGGGTACCCCCTTCATAACGCGCGATTTCTGCTACTGTCGACTAATCTCGTGTGAAAACGGTTGCAGATAGACACAGACTTCCTGCGCATCATACATAACAAGCACTGCTGACGAGCTTTCCGGGGGTACCAACATCGATGACCTTGAACGATCTTGAAGCTTCACAATAGGGGGTTTTATAGTTTGTTCGCGATTTCAGCTAGCGACACACATTTTAATTGCGCCGAAATCACCGAAGATAGACTAAGACAATTTGCTTAGGAAATTTTTAGCATTAATAGTCTAACTTGCGACCACCTAGGTTCAAGGATTTCTCCGTACGGGGACGTCAAATTCGGGTAATCCATTCAGAGTGCTTTATTATTGCACGCTGTACACTGATTTCTGAGGTGGCGCCACTCTTAACCGATGCTGTCGCGCGTCTCGTGAGCAGTAGCTTAGATTTCTTGTGTTCGATGTTATAGCGAGAGTTCGATGCGAAAACTTCTGACGAGTTCTTTCCGTCATTTTCTGACGCTCGGCCTGCCGTCGCTTCTGCTACTGTTGTCGGGATGCAGTGGTCCAGGCAGCTCGGTTCTTCCAGGTAAACGTCAATTTTCTCACGTTAGTCAGTTATTTCAGCATTGCATGAACAATATCTTGTCAAAAAATGATTCTTTTCCTTATTTGTCAGTACAGCATAATAGAATATTTTATTTTTAGCTATAGACAAACGGCGCGTACTTTACGAAATTATTGCTACGTGTAAAGTACAAAATGTTGTTTTAGCCGAGTGCTGTCGACGTCGGCCAAAATACTTGTGCAACATTTTTACTACTCGCGCAAATAGATGGCTGTTAATCGTGCAAAGAGAAATAATTAAAGGCAATATTAAGTTGATGAGCCTTTTGCTTTTCTGGTAGCCCGCCTTCAGTATATACTATAGTTTACTATGATTGTACGTGTGATTCAGTTGGCAAAAATATTCTTCTTTTTCTGTTTAAGGGGGTAGGGGGTTCCAGAGGCCAGACACACATCAGATTCAAGGTCAGCGAGAGACCCGCCCAGTTTGGCTGTGAAGTGAAGTGTCGTACTTGTATATACTGACTGCATAGCTGGGTGTCGCGGCATGCAGATAGACTGGTCATTGGCGAGGCGCACGCTGTGTGCTCACACGGTCAGAGAATTTGCCGGTCCACGCGCCCACCGCCCACAACCTAACCGATCCATCGGCTTGCATTTTGTCGCCATCGTCATAAAACAAAACGCGACAAACGACCAGCCGACATATGTTGCCAGGCCGGCTGGCCGGTCGCATACCGACGCCGTCCACGGCCGCCAGTACCGGACAGTCGGCGTAGCTAGCACTGCAGCCAGTGGCGTAGCCAGGCTCTGAGGGGCCCTGGTTCAACAGTAACTTGGGGGCCCTCAGTTGCAACCGCCAAGAGTGTCGAGTGTTTCGGCGCTTCTTGTATTCTCAGATGACCTCTCCTGCTATCGAAAACCTTGCGTGTACCGTGCAAGTGTGTCATTTTACCAGGGGGCGTCTATCCTCCCATTATATTTACTGCATAGCAATGCGTTCAATGCGCAACGTCTTGAGAGAAGAGAACTGAAATGAGAATGTTACGTTGGATCCGTGGTCTTACCCTGAAGGACAGGAAAATGAATGATGACATCCGTCGCATCACTGGAGTAGCGTCCATCACGGACAAGGTACACGAGGCCAGGCTGAGATGGTATGGGCATATACAACGGAGAGAAGAAGATGACTGTCAAACGAATCCTCGAGGCAGACGTCCATGGACAACGAAGTCGAGGAAGACAGAGAAAGAGATGGACCGACGTCGTCAAGTACAACATGGAGGACTTGTGGCTCACGGTGGAGGACACAGGGAATCGTGCCGAATGGAAGAGAACCCGTGTGGCTGACCCCTCACCAGAGGGATTCACAGCCTGAAGGAGAGAGAGATAGCAATGCATTCAAAACGCTGGAGGAGATGTTTGCTAGTATACATTTCTTCACGGGCGGTGCCACGGTTGTGAAGGTGGGGAGTGGGTACAATTTCGCGAGGGGAGAAAGCGAAAAAATATTTTTGGGCCCAACAATAAAGACCTGTAGATGTTCACAGAGCAGTAGGCCTACTATAATCTCGCCTAAAAAATTTTGTGGCCCCACTTGTGGCGCCCAGGAGCTCGGCGGGCCCGGTTCATTGAACCCGCGGCTACTACGCCACTGCTAGCCGCACATCTGTTGCTGTTTCAGCGGCTGGCGAGTCGGCGGCGCGATTGAGCGACGACGTCTACAATGCGGTGATGCTGTTCGAGCCGAACGCTATCGAGATAGCGATGGCGGAGCTGCGGCGCGTACTGCGCGCTGAGGCCAGGCATGCGTCCAGGATGCGCCGACGAGCTGGCAAGTTATCACACGCGCGCGCACACACACACACACCTGGATAGGCTGCTCGCTCACCTGTAGGCAGTGGCGGATCAAGAGGTATTATAGAGAGCTGGGGGGGCGAATAGGTCTAGCCCCGTACTAGCCACTGCCTGTAGGCCTACTCGCTTTGATCTTTGTCTCCGACTCGCCTCTGCATCATTAGTTTGGCTACATCTAAACACTAATATTATTGTTGTGTAAACTTCAGTGACATCAATGACAGCCTTCTACTTGCAGATAAATAACTTACACTGCACCTAACTTATATCATTTAATGATACGATTAGGCCTACCGTATATTAACGCGGAAGTGATTGAATGTTATCAAAAGACTTTCTCAGATAGTACAGTTCAAACTGAACGAATGATCTTCAAGCCTTGCTCAAGGCAAAGTACTGCCCGCGGGCCATGCCTATGCAACATTTCGTGAATCCAGCCTAACTTTACGTCACAGGAACACAACCGCCGCTAGCGCCACCTTGATCTTTGGCATATGACCCTGAAATTTAGTAGGATTTTAGAAATTGTTGAGGTACATATTCGTGCGAAATTTCATCAAGCTAAGTGCAGCGGTTAATGAGTTATCGTGTTAAGAGAGAAACACTGAAACAGAAAAAAGTTACCGAAAATGCCGCGGGCAGTAATAAATGAATTACGATATTGAATAACGCATTATTTGTTGATTGAAAACGAGCGTTTGGTTGCACCTATAACACAAACTGTCTGCGTTGTCTGTGCACTGCAGGAAGAAGTGAAAATTCATTTCACTTTGTACAAACGTTCATGGGTTCGACGCCTTACGCCAAACAACTTTCCTATCCGTCCTTCATGCAAACCGAGTCGTTAATAGCGATGAGGAAACAGTAAGAAGACCACTGAAGTTGCTCGTATAGATTTGCTAGATTACTTTAATCTATAATTTTACGTTGTCACCGTCATTTGTCGTGATATGCGCTACGTCAAATATTGAACTCTGATCATGTACGAGCGACTTTAGGCCAACTAAAATCATGATGCAGTTCTTCTTGTTGATGTCAAAAATATAGAGAGCGGCGCATAATAAAATGGAACATAAGTTACATGATTTACGTAGATTTAGAAATCGGACAGTTTCGGAAATGATTAGACTCGAACACTGCAGTGAAGAATGGTCATGTTAAACACTATTTTCAAGTGTGTTCAACATGACCACTCTTCAGTGCAATAATTGAGGCTTGTCGTTTCCGAAACTGTCCGTTTGCTCGATCTACTTAAAGTTAAAGCGTGTATGTTCTACTTTTTATGCGCCACCCTGTGCTCTTGGTCTTGGTCGTGGTGAAAAAGTCTTGAGAGTCTTAAGACTTTCGGTCGATTGATATGTCCATAGTAGCCTACAGCTATTTCGTTCCAATTTTCTCGTTTCTGGATCACAAACAATGCTTGGTTTATTTTGGTCTGGTGTATTTTAAGCCAATTCTGGGCTCGTGTATTTTTTGTTCAGTCACTCTTTAGCCTCGGGGTCGACTTATTAGACCCCATTGAAGTAGAACATCAAGATCAGCTCTCGTGCGGTCTTGTGCACGCAAAATGCGTTTTTGGCGATTCTGGCGCATATCTACGAATGCCGGTGCTCATTTACAGGGTGGGCCAAAAAAGACAGGACTATTTTTGAGCGTTGATAACAGCGACGGTTATTAGTGGTAAACGGCGTGTGATATGTCAAAAGTTTCGGACTTTTGTCTAGAAAAAGCGTAGAATTTGCATACTTTGTATAAAGCTTTACCACCCCCGAATTTATGCTGAATTTGACAGTAACGCATGGGTATGGCTCAGTTTTCATTCATCATACGGCAAAATAACACGACTTTGTAGCAAAAATAATGCAGAAAAAGATCGGCTACTAACTAGCAGTTAACTTTAGCGCTGTGGTTAATAAATAGCTCAGTTTTCGGCCCAGTGCCACCGTGTACTTACTGACACTTTGGCGTCGACAGGTTTTCGCTGACGAACACGGAGGTGCGTCAGCTGCTGAATCTGATGCCCAAGATGCTGCAGCAGAATCCGTACACGATGCTAGAGCGAGACGTGCTGCCGCAGCCCAACCCGCACCAGTGTCCGTACCCGCTCAACGTGGCCTGCACTCCGCGTGCACCGTACCGCATGTACGACGGACGCTGTAACAACCTCGCCAGACCGCTCTGGGGTTCATCACACCAGCCACTCGCCCGATTCCTCCCGCCCAACTACGCCGACGGTACGACACCTCAATACCAGTCATGTTATAACAGATGTGTGAAGTAAGTAGGCCTAAGTAAAGTGTAAATTTGTTTAGCGCATACTCCAAAAAATATCTAATGCGCTTAGTACGTTTTGTCATCAATATCTCCGTGTGTCTTCAGTTGACGTTTGAAAGTGTTGAGACTCGGCTCTGGGTCACGAAGGCTGTCAGGCAGCGAGTTCCAAGTCGACGGACCGGCAACAGCAAAACGCCGACGACCGAAAC
>Ga0209052_1000823_pt1 | contig 10621 bp, 7 predicted proteins | sample WorMetHEROISLAND_2_FD_187409 | JGI IMG/M metagenome (GOLD analysis project Ga0209052, IMG submission 187409) | Marine gutless worms symbiont microbial communities from Max Planck institute for Marine Microbiology, Germany - Olavius sp. 4 HERON... | ecosystem: Host-associated > Annelida >...
ATCCTAGCTTGCACCGTTTTTGCCTGATCCACCCGTGTGACAGACAGACGGACGGACGGACAGACAGACAGACAGAATTGCGATGGCTAAGACGCGCTATAGCAGTTCCTGCTGTCGCGCGTAAAAACTCTGACCAGAACAATACCGTCGGTCGCTACCGTGGACACTGGACAGTAACGAACCCTGATGCGCACAAATGAGCTGGTGTCATGCATCAAATCGACAGAACTTTATTCTAACATACAGTGTGATAAATGTGATACTTACATTCAACTCGTTGGCATCTGCAAATGCTTCAGCCTCCTAGCACAGCAAACAAAAACATGCATCAGCGGCATCACACATTGAATGTTACTCGCCATTTCACATGCATTTCACCTTGATTACCTGGTTGCCCAATGCCCATTAATTCTCCATTATCCACTCACTCCCAACTCCAGCATCCTAATGGAATATATCTACAACTAAGCATCGATAACAGTAATGCACTGCAGAACGTGTAAAACAACAAAACTGGGCATTTTACGTGCAACGAATACTACATCCTACACCTGGCTTCTGTTTAACAGCCTACTTATCAGGAGTTACTCAGTTTAAGCCAGTCCCCAAAAAACTAAACGCTCGCGTGTTGCTGGAGCTGTAATTTTTTTACAGGCCAGGCACAAATTCTATCACCTGACCATCTAAACTAAATGACACGGCAGATGAACTAGAACTAAACCAAAAAGACCAGCAGAAATAAATCAACACGCCAAAGGACACAGTTTGCTGTAGCGCTGATCGTTTCTTCATCGCAATCTCATCATTACGACATGTTTAAATTATAACAAGAAATGAAACAATCGAACGCAGAAAGGCAGCAAACTCACGAGTTCGTTGCCGAAGAGAATGTCAACGTAAGGCAGCAGACGCAAGAGTTGGTCTTTGAATGCGGTGCAGAGGAATGGAGCAGACAGATTCATTGTGAACAAGCGATCGTGTGATGCTGCAAACTTTGCTACCTCCAGCATAGCATCAGGACACACTGTCATTGGAAAACCCTGACATACACAGCAGAGTAAGATCAGCAAGAGGAGTTTGCCGTGCCCGGAATACAAGTGTAGGCGGCGCCGAATACGAAACGTCGATACCAGTCTCTTTCTTCCACCAGGCGGACTAAGTCCACCAGGCCCTTCTCTGTCCACTGCGTTGTTATCGACCCACTGCTTCCTTCGTTCTCCATGTCTCCCAGTGCCTGGCATGATGCCGAGCATGAAACCTTTCTCTAGGCTGTTGTGCCTTGTTACATGCCCGAAGTATTCCAGTTTCTGTGACTTTACCTGACCCAGCAAACATCTTTCTCGTCCAACCCTTCGCAGAACCTAATCATCTGTCACGTGTCGTGTGTACGAGATGCGCATGCATCTTCTCTAACACTGCATCTCGACAAAGTCGACATTCATACTGGACGTCGGACAATTGCTAACCTTACTGAACTTACAATTTTTACCATGCAACTGATACAATAATCTTTGCTAAACTTGATATAGTCCATAAGCCTAGATCCTAATTTACAAAACCTCCTGACAATTTTCCAAAAATTTTCCACAGTTCTTCCTAATTCAGCCACTTAGTTGTGTGCGAGGTTTTTTTTTGAGTTTTTCTCACAACTGTTGCAAAGTGCGTTTCTTCTCAAAGTCTGCACAAGTTTGACTTATGATACAGCAACGACACGCAACACTCACAGCCATGTAGAAGTAATGAGCTCTCTCCATCAGTTCACGGTTTTCCGGTATTTCCAGGTGGTCCTTCGAGAAATGATTGGCAGCACCGAGATACGCGACCAGCGACCTAAGAACATCGTGCAGTCAAAAGTATCCACCGCATATGACCGCAACAGTTCTAATAATGCAAAACTAAAACACGACAAAAGACACGACTTAAATATACAGCCACAGCAGAAGAAACGAGATAAAAATGTCCATACATTTTCAGTGTTATGCTGTCAACTACTGGCCAATATTAATCATCATATGCTGCATTCTGTCCAACTTTAGCTACTTCTTTCTTTCTTAGTTACCAGGTTACTTACCGGTTGGTGCCTGTAAGACAGACGGCGCACGTTCCAGTAGGTTCTGTTTCGTGGTACTTGTAACGTGGGTTGACTCCAGCTTCGATCACTTTCTTCTCCAGGATTTTACCGAACTCGTCGCGGCCGATGCATCCCATGAACGTCGTCGCGTTCGGAACGCCGATCAGCCACTGCAATAAAAGGTAAAGTGCGTATAGCTCTTTATGGATTGGAAACCCATCACAGAGCTACAGAGCGTCACCTGCCATATGGGATCACACAGGTGTTACCTGCCACCCGACACAGGTGAACGTGCCCCGCCTAAACCCCAGCCATGCAGGCCGGTACTCGATTTACCTACCCCGGAGGGATGGAAGGCTGAGTTGACTTTGGTGTTGGTTATGTACCGAGATGGTTTACCTGTCCGCAGACAGTCACCCATCAAGATACTAACCACTTGATAACACTTGACCCCACCGGGAGTCGAACCCACAAACTCGCGATCACAATTCCAACGTCCTAACTGTTACACTACCAAGCCACCGACGCAATGCAATGCAAAGACACTAGCCAGTGACATAGACAACGACTACACCACATCGCCTGTGCCACTTGCAACCCTTACATCGCATCAGAACGACATCGCTGATGGCAGGTACCCCAGCGATGAGAGGTACCACAGAGAGAGGCCAAAATCTAGAGACCAAGACCAAGACTCACGTCTTGGTCTTGGACTCTAGATTTTGGCCTCTCAATATCTTCACTGTCCAACGTACCCCGGTAGCTGATGTTGGGTAATTTCATTCTGGAATTTCCTAGCATAAAGTCGACCAATCTCCCGGTGACGCATGGGTGCGCCGGAAAAGTTGTCGTCTGCTCACTCTGCTGCAGCCGCGGGCCGGACATTAATATTCATGACGTCTACAGCCTGTATGATAGGCTAATTACAGCTCCATGTGCAGTAGAAATGCACGACGCAAAAATGCACGAATCGTATCGGATAATAAATGTTATATTCATTGACTTTTAATGCTGGAATTATAAAGACGACCTGCACAAAAACTGCTCGTACGAGTGAAATACACAGGTAACTGTACTCATACAGAACTCGTATCAATTTGAACGGCCGCCATTGAAATACATGCAAACTGATGTTTACTGGAACTCGTACTCAGACCCGCACTCGTGTCTATGTGAACGCACTATAACCCTGCCTCCTATAGGTAGTGAACGTTAGCTACAGCAGACCTTAGCTGTATAGTGGACCCTAGGGCCATCCCGATCACAATAAAGTTTCATCTAGCAATATCACAGTCACACCTGCGATAATTACTTAATTACCTGTGCAATCCGGATGGTATTCTGTGTAGCACCACCAGGTACGTAAGTCACATTGAAGCCCTTTACCATATCATCACACCTGCAATCAGCCGCAGCAGCAGCAGCATGACAACACAGTCTCAACGCTGAATAGTATTATCATAATAAATGCTGAATGTTCAGTCACAACTGAAAAAGCTACAGTTGGCCTGAATTAAAATGTCTACATGTCATTAGTTTCAGGCTCGGACAGTCCTATGTATTGTTTCAACGGCAACACAGAAGAATGTTATCAGAAACTGACAACTTCGCGGCTACATAAATTCCTCAACGTCAGTTCAGCAATTAGGCAGAAAAGCTTTGAAGCGCACACACTAAGATTCAGAAGATGATGGGCTCATGAAAGGCAACTGCGACGAAACTGTTGCCCCAGTGGAAGTTACAGAGTCAACAGACGTACAAACATATGAAGACTGCAACATAATAGACTGAACAGCTAAGATTACGCAGGTAGTATGCCTTGGTAGTATGCCTTGGCAGGCAGATGGCAAGGTTTCAAATGATACAGTGCGCTCACGATGGAAAGTCACCATGGCACTGGCGCAACTGCTACGGCTCCGAAGACGAAGATTTGGCTGGACTGGACACGTCCTGCGTTGCAATGACTCTGTCCATGATGTTCTGTTTTCACAAGCCGATTACAGAGTATGTGGACAATACTGAACTCTGGTGGCAGACCTGGTTGGTGACGTCAGTCTCGTCTGCAACTTCGCCAGTGAGGACAGTTCGCTGCCATTAAATAGAGATGAATTCAACAGCTCAAGCTCATCATTCATCAGACAAGCTGGTGACCTTGGCTGTTTCAAGTGCCCAGTCAGCTGCGCCAAGCCGTACATCTCCGCCAGCTGGTACCAGAAGCACCTCAGCAAGTGCCCTCAGCCCAGTATGGCGATCACGGGCTGAAGTGAAGTGAAGTAGCATGCTTTGGACCATGGGCAGAAAGCTGAACTGAGTTCGCTGGCACCGACGACACACTCAGACAGACTGTGAATTAACCTGAGATAAGTAGGCTGGCTGAAGAAAACAGAAATGCATACGTGTGTGTGTGTACGTGACACAGTTCAGTAAAATTCTACCGACGTCAATGGAAACAGAAGATAATCCAGCGAGTCAATGGACAGTGCAGACAGAAGTGCCGTTGATCAGACAAATGATAAAAAACATCGTCCGATCCTCTCTTCCCGCCACGACTAAGAAACAGTCGGCATAAGTTCTACCATAAAGCTAAGAGAAATATGTAAGATAAGCCAGTTGATCTAACTGGCAATAATGCTTTACTGCCTTGCGTTAGCAACCAGTGCTACTGTGCACAAGCCAACGAAGGTGACAAAGATGCTTAACGCTTATCCAGTGCAGTACTATCATAACAGTAACAGATAAATAGCTGATAACTGGTTCACCGCAGGCAAAACTTAACAACGTTCCAACTTCACTGTATAGCTAGTAACAAAGCTGATGAAATAGCATGCAAAAATAACAGCAAAAAATGACTAACAAATTCTAACAGCAGGGACGCTAATTCATAACCTTCACCTTGCCCCAAGTGTCCTTGACATTGTAGTCAATGACCTCATTACCGTGTCCCAAATCTGGATAACTAACATCTCGTTAAATGCTTGTTTGAGACTGTGCCTTATAAATTTACTTTTGCAACATCAGCCTATTTATACGACTGAATAATGTCTCAAATTAAAAGTTAAAAGACCTGATGGGAACAAAAATTATTCAACCAAAGCTGAAAAAAATTTCTGGTGTTTGCTGTAAATTTCGTTAGCCTGGCAGCTTCTGGTCTTAGGCACTAGCAAAATCACTTCATTTCAAATCAACCAAGCAATCAATCATCCACTACTTCCCAAAAATTTCACAAATCTGCAATTCAAAAAACAAGCGGCAAAAGCAATGTAATTTAAAAATAAGAAATTAATCACTGGATTTCGTACGTAGCAAACAAGACATGCAGTTAAGAAACCAATGTTAACACTTACAGAGTTAAATGACTATGGTCAGCAAGAATAGAATTGTTTGGTTCCAAATGATATCTGCAACCAGAGCATGCACGCACTGACGGTGAAAAGACAAGGAATAATGCCAAACAAACACTCAACATCATCACTCAAACCGAGCCAACAACGAGCAGAAAATGCCATTCTACAGACTTAAGCAACCAACGCAACGCACGCAACGCAAGGTACGCGACGGAAGTAACGCAAAGTACGGAACTGACGTAACGTAACTGATGCAACGCAACAAACGCAGCTCCGCCAAGCGCATTTTTACAAAATAGCAATTTAAACGCATTTTTGTGACATTGTTAGTTACTGATAAAATAATTAACTAAAATTCTTTCTTGTCTAGTGTTAATAATTGTAGCCCTAACGCTCACCACACCAGCTGCAATAATTGCTGCATGCAGGTCAGAATGATAATGATGTCACTATTGGATAGGCCTACAGGCGACAGCGGCCAATCACAGCCGCCAGCGACGACGACATATGCCGCGCAGCAGCTCGGTTCCTATTGGCTGCAGCTTGCAATTCTTACGTTATTTGTTACATACTTGCTTGTGAACTTTTCTTGCGTTAATTGCGTTTGCTACGTACTTTCTTGCGTACTTTCTTGCATGCGTTGCGCAGGATGGAAACCCCACTTTAACCTCGGTAAAACAAATGTGTAATGAATTCGTGCATTAGACAACGTTATGGCCGTTCAAGGTCATCCAAGGTCGTTGATTTTGGTACCACAATGCCCAACGTCACTGGTAATGTGACAACGGAACTAAAACTAGAGCCGAAATGTGCCATCATGATTCAATGAAACGGCTTTCTACTAAAAATGACAGAGAAAATGAAAATTTGCAAGACAGACAGCTGGCGTCCAGCAAGTTTCTGCCCGAACAAGTACGGGAAAGCACGAAACTAGAAACTAGCAGCTAACGAACGACAACAACAACAAGAACAACAAACAACAGATGCAGAAACGACGCCAGCCGACAACAACAACCGCCTTGCAACGAGACTTACAGGCCTGAATGTTCATCATTGTACAATATACAGTCTTCAGCCCTTAGACCAAATCTGTCAGACACAAGTACTTTACGTAACGATAACGATAATTATAATAACTATAATAATCTTAGTCAATTTTAGGCTCCCTTGGGAACAGAGTACCAAGGGTAAAAAAAATTATAATAATAATAAAAAAATATATAGAATCGTATAGTGCCATTATGCCGTAGCTTCAGAGGCGCCGGCGTAAGACCAGGTTACAGTCAACCAATGGTAGTGGTAAAGAGATGAGTTTAAGGTTTAGATTTAGTTCATTTCAGAGTGACTGTCCAGCTGAAGGCTTGTTGGCCGAATGATGCCCCGCTGAACGGCGTCAGCAGCAGATGGGATGCATAATGGACGAACCGCGAGACTTCTCATCATGACGAGGCCCAATGACTGACTCACAACAGCAATAAGGCACTCCTGCCACAGGCTAAACTGCAAGTAAGTAAGCAAGTAAGTAAACAAGTAAGTAAGCAAACTGTTGGCGAAAGGCCCACTGCATCTGAGGCACATACTCAGTTATTCACAGTGCTGGCCTTAGCACACGCACGGCCAACGACAAGGCTCTACAACATCCCCTACTCTTTCTTTCTCTTCTATCCTTTTCTTTCACAATCTTCCAATTACTGTCCCCATCCACCCTCTAAATTCCAGCCACTGGGTCACGAAAGCACTGTGGGTCTGGGGCGGAAGTCCAGCCAAAGGTAAACATTAAACAAGGTGTATTTTAACCACATGGATTGGCATTTCGCGACAGCAATGTTACAGGTATTCGCCAGAACCATTAACGATGCAGGTGGCGTAGCTGGCGCGACATGTGAAACGATCTGACTACCTGATCACTGACTGTGCATGTATTTCTACTGTTACTGTATATAGTTCACAGCATTGTAAAACTATGGCGTCAAGTAATGCATCATTGCAATGTGACGGATGCTCTTTCCACGCTGCTATGGATGATTATGTCATTACATAAACTTGTATTAGCATCCTGTCAAAATTACAAGTACTACACAGGTGATAAAGAAATGAAAATTGCTATAATTAAATATAGTAAAACCACATAATGCTGTTTCACAATGGCACCGAATGTGGACCCCAGACCCTATGGCGCTCCCTGAAGCACAAGTTCCTCTATGAAAGCCCTACTAATACTTGCCCATCCCTAAGACTGGCTCTGGCCGACCTGTATTCATAGCTCCAACTGAAGTGATGCAGCACATTGCCTATATTCTGCAGCCTAATATTTTACATTGGAATTATCTTAGCTGCTGTACCATTAAACTGTGTACTCGCTTTGCCCACCTAACCTTAACTAGTAACCAACCACAATAAATATAAAATAAATAAATGAATGAAGGCCTATTTATAAAGCGCCATAATGCCATAGCTTCAGAGGCGGTAATGGTCACAGATTATAGAGGACACTGTCAAACCCTCTTGCCTGTCCGAGAAATGAATCTCAATGCATGCACGCCAGTAAACCTGAAACAATTCATTCATCCTACCTGAGGACTGAACCCAGGCCCGGGTGATAACCGTTTTAGGCTCAGCACGCACATGGTGCCAATGAGCCACAGAGACAAGCCAATAAAAGGCATGTAACTGGCTTCACTGAATTCTTTCACGGTCACAGAACTCACCTACATCTTTGTGCCAGAGTTTTATAATAATGCTCGAGTTCATCATCTAGAAAATGCTTACATATTACACTCGGCTTACAGCCTTACAATCTAACACCACTCTCCACAATAATATTAAAACACAGCAGGGTCTAATGGTAATCACCTCTTGAGAAATTTTTCTGTAACTTCTGCAGATATGTCCAACAGTGGATTGCCCAGTGCGAACAATATGCCCTCTCTGCAACAGATCACAGACATTGAACCAGTTAAATCACGTCTCTAGATATGACAAGACAATGCAAAGGCATGACTAAACTCATTGTTAGCTTGGAAATTTGTCAACTATGGCACTGCAAATTAGTTGACAAATTTATGGAAATGTATTAACTACTTTGCAGTGTCATTCATGATAAATTTCCACCTGTGATGTTTGTGCTGCAAAGTGTGGATTCATTTTAATAATATTATGTCACTAATACCCCACAGAATAACTAGCACTAGACTGACTAGAGGGTAGATGTACGATTGTCAGATAGTCATCAGTTTGTACTTTGTAGCCGACATGGATCTTGCAGTTTTACCAACCAAGCCGAGCTGAGATAGAGACACCGGTTTTCACCATATGATAGTGTAGAGTCTCTAGTTTCTTGTGAGCAAATTCCGTTTATTTTACTGCTATTGGCTCGTCTAGCCAACAGTTGCAGACAGACACAGACTTGCTGCTTATCATAACAAGCACTGCTGACGAGCTTTCCGGGGGTACGAACATCGATGACCTTGAACGACCCTGAACCCCCAAATAGTTTTTAGTGAATTTCTCTTGATTTTAGGCCACGACACACATTTCAAGAATGAACTGTGCCAAAATAACTGGAGATAGACCAAGACAACCTGCGTATGAAATTTTCAGTATTAAATGTAGATTTCAACAGTGTAAGTTTCGACCCCCTAGGTTCAAGGAGTCCTCAATATGAGGGCATCAAAATTGGGTACCCCCTTCAAAATGCTCAATTTCTGCTACTGTCGACTTATCTAGCATGAAAACAGTTGCAGATAGACAGAGACTTGATGCTTATCATACATAACAAGCACTGCTGACGAGCTTTCTGGCGGTACCAACACAGATGACCTTGAACGACCTTGAAATCAAAAAAATAGGTTTTTAGTATATTTTTCGCGATTTTAGGCTGTGATGCATATTTAAAGAGTAAATTTCCACCAAAATTACTGTAGACAGACCAAGACAACCTGCGTATGAAATTAAACTGATGTCAATGTCAATCAAATATTTATATAGCGCCAATAATCGAAGGTCGAATCTGAGGCGCTGGCGTGTGGGTGACTAGACGTGATAGGCAGAAGAGAAAAGGTGAGATTTAAGGTGGGATTGGAAAGTGACAAGACTGTCAGATGAGCGAATGTGCACAGGGAGAAATTCCAATTATTATTAGGCGAAGATACACAAAAAGCTCGAGAGGCAAACGATGATTTAACACAGGAAGGAACAGCAAGAAGGTCACAATTAGTGGACCGTAAACATCTAGATGCTGTCATGCGCCTCATGAACATCAGCTCAGACGTCTTGTTCACTTAGCCTTCGCTGAGCTAAAGTTCGGTCTAAGTACATACTTTACCCCAAAAGTGAAGTGATTTCGCTGAGGCTTTCACTGAGTGGAAACTTCGGTCTAAGTCCAAAGTTTCCACTCAGCGAAAAGGCTCAGCGAAAGTCTTAAGTCCAAAAGTATGGTCTAAGTACATAGTACATACTTAGACCAAAGTTTAGCCTAACTAACCTGACTAAAGTCGGTCGAATTTGCATGGAAGAGATAGCTTTAGCCCTTAGGGCTTAACTTTTGTTGAGTCTGAACCCACTTCAACTTTTTAAACTTTCGTTCAGCGAAAACACTGAACAAACATGGTGATGATTTACAGTACGTAGCAATAGTTTAGCAAATTTAAACAGTGAAGTCATTACTCTTACTACGACGTATGTTGTTACCCAACACTAACACATTGTTTGCGAGCGCCGTAGCAATTAAATAAGCAAGTTGAAGAGTAATTGGTTGACTTTCCCCTCTATTTCTAATTATTTTTCATAAAGTCTAAGACCGGTATTTAGTTAAACTCTGGTCTAAGTACAGACTTTAGCATTCAGCTTTAGGTTTCGCTCAACAAATTGGCTCAGCGAAAGTCTAAGTCAAAAAGTGAAGTCAGTGTACTAATGGTACCTAAATTATATCATGAAATTGACTATGCAAGCTGCAGCTGTATGCCAGAGGGTTGCAGTTGAGTAGTTAACATGTTTCAACACTACAGTGGTGTACCTATAGAGGGTTGGGGTAGCCTACCAGGCTACCATGCTGTTGTGTGTTTTATGCCATCAAATGTGGTACTTTCTGACCAGTCACAAAAGACTGCACCCACATACCAGCCGGACGGGCGCCAAATATACTCAGATCAAGTACGAAAGGTTAGGGTTAAGGTCAGGGTTAGAGTCACCAATCATAGGCGGTGGA
>Ga0209052_1000824_pt1 | contig 10620 bp, 9 predicted proteins | sample WorMetHEROISLAND_2_FD_187409 | JGI IMG/M metagenome (GOLD analysis project Ga0209052, IMG submission 187409) | Marine gutless worms symbiont microbial communities from Max Planck institute for Marine Microbiology, Germany - Olavius sp. 4 HERON... | ecosystem: Host-associated > Annelida >...
TCTCGGGGGTTCGACCACAGACTTCATGACATTGTGTATTTGTGGCCTGCCCGTGTGTACAGTTGCACTAGTAGGCCTGCTGCATCTACGGCACAAGAGATCTGAACTAATGCCCGTGAGACGCGCGACAGCATCAGTAGGCCTATAATTTCGTACGCAGGTTGACTTGGTCTATTTCCAGTAATTTCAGCGAAAATTCTCTCTTTAAGTGTGCGCCGCAGCCTAAAATAGCGAAAAATTCACTAAAACCCCTATTTTAGGTTCAAGGTTGCTCGAGGTCATCGATGTTGGTACCCACGGAAAGCTCGTCAGCAGTGCTTGTTATGATACGCAGCAAGTCTGTGTCTATCTGCAACTGTTCTCGTGCTAGATTAGTCCACAGTAGCAAAAATCGCACGTTTTCAAGGGTGTACCCAAATTTCATGCGCTCGTACGATGGACTCCTTGAATCTAGGGGGTCGAAACGTGCACTGTTAAAATCTACGTTTAATGCTGAAAATGTCATTTGCAGGTTGTATTGGTCTATCTCCAGTGATTTCGATGCAGTTCACTCTTAAAATGTGTGTGGCAGCCTCAAATTGCGAAAAAAAAATTCACTAAAATACCTATTTTGGGGTTCAAAATCGTTCAAGGTCATCGATGTTGGTACCCCCGGAAAGCTCGTCAGCAGTGCTTGTTATGATGCGCAGCAAGTCTGTGTCTATCTGCAACCGTTCTCTTGCTAGATTGGACGACAGTAGCAGAAACCGCACCTTTTGAAGAGGGTACCCTAATTTGATGCACTCGTACGGAGGACCCCTTCAACCTAGGGGGTCGAACCTTACATCGTTGAAATCAACCTTTAATGCCGGACACTTTATACGCAGGTTGTCCTGGTCTACCTCGAATGGTGTCGGTGCAATTTTCTCTTAAAATGTGTATCGCAGCCTGAAATCGAGAAAAATTCACTAGAAACCCATATTTTGGGGTTCAAGGTCGTTCAAGGTCATCGATGTTGGTACCCCCGGAAAGCTCGTCAGCAGTGCTTGTTACGATAAGCAGCAAGTCTGTGTCTATCTGCAACCGTTCTCACGCTAGAGGAGCCAATAGTGGTAAAATTACGATTTCTTAGGGGGTACCCCTCTTTGATGCCCTCGTTCGAGGGGAATTTCCTCATCCAGCGGCACCAAATTACCTCATTGGAAACTAGAAACTCTAGGCTACCATATGGTGGAAACCCGGAGTCTCTATCTCACCTGGGCTTGATTCTGTACCGGGTCGTGACACCCCGGACAGAGAGACAGACAGACAGAATCGCCATAGCTAATACGCGCTCTGCGGTACCTGCCGGTACAGCTGTCGCGCGTGAAAATGAAGCGTACATATTCCGCTTCCCACTTCTCTCTATCTCGTCCGCTCCCAGCTCCGCGGCCGATCCATTCAAACGGTTGAAACTGAAGGGTCGCTATGCACCCGAACGCTCTGCCATGTCAGCAATAACTGGCTTCTTGTTAGCCGACCGATAGATGCTGTCGTTTGTAACAGTGCGCACTGGGGAAATGTCCTGGCCTTTTCCTTACAAGACCTGACCCGGCCTTGGCCTTGGCCTTGCATGTTGTGGCCTTGGCCTTGACACCCGTGGCCTTATTAACATCCCTGGTATCAAGTTTACCAAGGCGGCCAAAAGGGAAAAGTATTCAAGTTTCAAGAGTTCGTGGTATAGCACATTCCTATTGCTGTCATTGTTGACGGTAGCCGAGACATCAGTGACATTGAACAGGAAAGTATTTGCATTCGCTATGTCAGTGAAGATTTGGTTCCGATGGAGGTTTTCTTGGATTTTTATGAAGTGGAAGTAACCACTGGAAACAATATTGCACAAGTTGTCCAGGACGATACAAACAACGATGTTCGTTTCCGAACACGGCGGAAAATGCACCATTCTGCACAGAAAATGTCGAAAATGTTCTCAGACCTGCCGTGCGCACGATGCGAATTTGGGTACCCCCTTCAAAACGCGCGATTTCTACTACTGTCCACTTATCTAGCACGAGAATGGTTGCAGATAGACACAGACTCGCTGCTTATCATAACAAGCACTGCTGGCAAGCTTTCCGGGGGGACCAACATCGACGACCTTAAACGACCTTGAACCCCAAAAATAGCGGGTTTTAGTGAATTTTTCGCGATTTCAGGCTGCGACGCATACTTAAGGAGTGAATTTTCGACGAAATTACTGGATATCGACCAAGACAACGTGCGTACGAAATTAAACTGATGCTGTCGCGCGTCTCATGAGCATCAGCGCAGATTTCTTGTTGCGCAGGTAATAAGCGTCCAGCTGTAAATACGGGCGGCGTACGTTCACGTAAGGAACGAATGTATTTAACGCGACGACAACAGCGCAATGTATAGTACCTGTTCATTCGGCATAGAAGTGCTCAAGCTGCACTCCACTGATTCGGCGTTCTCGAATATGTCCTTTAATTTTCTTCTCTTCGTCCGCCTGTTGAAATCCATGCTCTCGTATCTGTCCACAGAAACATAGCGCTTGTGTAATAAATGTTTCGAAAATACATTTCTACACTGGTTGCCGGTCTAGTTGTTTAGCAATGAATTGATCTCTACGTCTAAACTGTAGTTCGTTTCAGTACGGCGGAGGATTTAGCAGCAGCAGTCATGGGCGCCAACTTTTCAGTTTTTCTGGGTGCAAAAAGTAGGCTACTGTAGCTATTTCATGCGCGCAGTCTACTGTAATTACGTACGCTTACAGACTTAATATATAACTATAATAAGTTGTAAAATAAGTGTCTGCTTGACAGAATTGAGGGTATAGGCCTACATCACTGTATTAAAAATTATGGCGAAAAAAATGTAGTGAAAAACCGTTCAGTCAAACATAATAATGATGGTCCAAGAGAACTTTTTATATCTATAACAGCTCCGATATTATCTCCTTATTTCTTAATAATGATAACAATAACTAGGCCCTATACTAATACTAGTACTATTAGCACTATAGGCCTAATGAGCAAAAACAATACGCGAACGCGTCATGGTATTATATTAGTGTTTGCAAATGGCTGTCATTCAAACTTGAGTCAGTGCCCCTGGCTGGTCAAACTGACACAATGCGTCTGTTGGTTTTATTTGTTATTTATTTTTTGTTATTTTCTTTTTCCGCCTTTACAGCACCCAACAGCTGTTGCTGAAGGCCAGCTAATGTTTCGTTGCTGGCGAAGGTTGACGTACGCAGAGTTTAATGAACACCTGTATCACCTTGCAAAGCCCTACAGGTACGAACCGTGTATGGTAGCGGGCGCAGTGCGCTGTCGTTCAATAGGAAGACACACTGCAGGCTTGTCCGTGCGACGTCAATGAAGATGACGAAATACGACAAACATTTCGCAGCCAGTTGTCACTATTGTCGTAGCAGACTCGTGAATGTAATGTTGCATCTAATTCCAAGATCATCTCGAGAACTCGCAGACAGCGCAAATCCGCGCAATCTTCTTGCAACTTCGCAACAACGATCGAGCTCTGTTAGTCGCTCAGTCGGCTACGATCGTTCAGACGATTTCTTACTTCTAGAATACTTGGAATCAGATGTTCGCCGCAGAAGACGCGCGTGTCGGCCAGGCAACATACCACGTCGACAGATCGGGTTAGAAATGCGCAAGACACCACCGGTAAATGGCTCCGCCCAGGTAGTGACAGAGCGGAGTGGATAGCCGGGCCAATGCGCCGTGGCTGTCACGTAAATACCGAGGTTTGAATGGCTCGACCCCAAGCAGTTGTCGCAGGCAGACAATAGCACCCAGGTCACAGTGAATGATTTCAAATAGAGCCGACTGTCTACACCCTATCTATCTGTTCTACGCAGGCGTCGGCCCACATAGTATGCCAAGCTGTGATGTACCATGTACACAATACATAGCCGGCGATCTGCGTGCAGATCGTTGGTGAGCTATACGCAGCTATATACGTACGTAGTACGCAGCGCTTGAGTCACACGACCTACCTGGCTGCTGGCTATCTAATCTATCCTTATCAATAATTCACGCTTCTGATAAAAATTAAAAGACAGCTGCCATGCACACATATTACAACTATCGTCATCATCACCATCGTTAGTACTAGTAGTAGTACTAATAGCATTACTAGTAGTATTGCGGGGAATAATACTAGTAATAGGCCTATTATTCTGGATAGGAAGATTTGGGGTCTGACCCGCCAGTATAGATGTGCACTGCAGGTTGCCGCCAAACTGACATGGGAGCCGCAGCAACGTCGCCCACTGCCAAACGACTTGGCGCTTACTCACATCAAATCAATACTTCGCCAGTTTGTCTGCGTGCTTTTGCTAAATAGCAAGACTCTCAAACGCCGTAACGATCACCCATCTTAGTTCAAACTTTCAACTCTGCTCGATGTGCAACAACTTTGTCGTCGTTTCGTATTAGGCCTATTGTCGATAGTTCTTTTGAAATATCAATGATGCAGTGACTTTCAAACGACTTAAGCTAACTAAAATTTCAAATTTGGTTGCGTTGTAAAGTGCACGACAACAGATAAACATTTTGATTTTGTTTTGGAAAACCAGAACCAGGTGTGTTAGAACGGATTTTACATTTCCTGTAATCTTCATAAAACCTTCGAATTTTCAGCGCTCTACGCAGAGGCGTTGACAGCCCAGTATGCTGACACTTAACGCCAATTGTCATGTATTTGATGCCTCCTCCCGCCCAATAATTCGTGAAATATTTGACCTTACGTTGACCTTGACGTTAACCCCATGAGCTCGAAAATCTAAACACTTCGTCTAAACTTGGTATCGAATATATACGTATGTTATTTTGTGAAAATCCGTCAAGCTCTTCGGGGGATGCTGCGTCCCAAAGTTCTACACATCTGACCCTCTCGAGACCTTGACCTCGACTGCTTGACCAGAAGAAAATTACTGGTTTTATCTTCTGTCTCAGGTACATCGGTAACCAAAGCTTAGTAAAATTCTCTACATTGAGTTTCAAAACATTGCGTTAACAAACACTGGCGTACTCACGCACCGACAACCCGACAAGATATAGCGCCTCGGTCGATACATGTCGTAGGCGGAAGCATCAAAACTGAAAAATGAGTGCGAAAAGGAATCCGCAAAAAGTCCAGCAATAAGTAGAGACAACCGTGGAGGCAGTCTGAAGATACCAGGACTAATAAAATGTTAAAAGATGATAGAAATGATTTAAAGAGTCGACATTTTCAGTCCCTAATGTATCGCTATCTCTGTATATCGCCCATCTGTGCATATCGTTAAGTCCGTGAATTTCTTATTTTTTTTTCGCTGTCGTATTTTGTTTTGTCCACCTTTCGCTCATTAGGTGCAACCCATTGTTTATAATTCGTGTTTAATTTCAATTTCACATGTTTTAGAAATTTTCAAATGCGCCGCCGGACCATGTTAGCCATGTGCGATAGATATACGACTATGTCACATTCGTGCGATTGTTCAAACCATTCAGATAGCGGCGGGAAATACAAACACTAGTAGCTAGGCCACTGTCACACGATAGCGACAGTCGGCCTGCCTATCAATCAACTAAGCGTATACGGCGATGCCCAAAGGTAAAGGTAAAGTTCGGGTACTGGTTATAGCGCTTCTTAGACTCGCGACGAGAAGCGCTTTACAATCTCGGAAGTGGCAGCTGATTGGCAGGAGCTATGATACCGCAGCGCACTATGCGGCGATCCATTGCCCGCGTCAGCGAACAATTGGACCTGCGGTTTGCAGCTAGCAGACATAACACCACCCCAATCAGCCACACTAGGCTTTCACCCCGTAGCCCGTAAGCTACTACTCATTTCCCGTCGCGCTGAAAATAGGAGGCTGAGTTGACAGTAGGTTAGCAACTTGCTCAACGTTGCTTGCAAATGACCCTCGGTCAGAATCGAACCGTAACGTGAAAGTTACGAGTCGACACTAAGTTACTAACCACTAGACCATGTGCACCTACACAGGCACGTAGGTGTGAACAACTTGCCCAGAGTTGTTACTTGGTAGCGGACCGGCCGGGAGTCGAACTCGCGACCTCTCGGTCCCGAATCCAGCGCCCTAATCACTGAGCCAGCAAGCCACTCAAAGTGTCATCCGCCCTTCTGTCTCTAATATACTCACGGAAATGACTTGATCTTCAACCGTTACATTACTGCTCATATTTTTCACATATGATCGCGCCTTACTGCCATAGCTAACACCGCGCGATGTTGTTCATCTTTAGGACCCCGCTTCCGGAATCCGGATGACGTCACTGGAGATGTATTTCGACGAAAATTTGGGGATGTTGACCCATGACTAAGTCACCGACGTTGTAAAGCGAAGACCCTAAGCCTTCAACTATACGTGAACCAGTATTCTGAAGATGTGGACTCCGATGCCGTGGCGAGTCTGTACTCTGCACGGGCGGCAGCTGCAGAAGTGCTCGAAGTTTTAGCGCACACACACGTGGAGTGAGTGACACAGGTGCGCGCCAGCGCCGAGCAATAGCTGCAATACGCTGTCGGTCATGCAGCGTTCCAGCCTATACTCCAGCTCCCATTCATTCGTTCCAGTTCGCTGCACGGACTCACCTGCATTGTGCCCTATAACGATGACAGCTACTGGCGGACTCGTAAACTGGCCGTCGGCCGTCTGACGGCCGCCTGATAATGGGCTAACCTCTGCCGTGGTTTCAACTATTAACTGCACGCACGCTGCGTGTTTGTCTTCCCTTGTCACTCTGCAGCTGTCCTGCAACCTTACGCCATGAGGCTCAGTCAGCTCGATCTTTGGTCGAGTTTCAGTCGGTCGATCATCCTGTCAAACCAAACATATTTATATAGCGCCGTATGCCGCGAACAAATCAAAGACGCAAAATAGCAGACAATGGGCTGAGTGTTCACGTTCACTGCAATGTAAATAATGTCAAACAGACTGACTTTTAAATTACGCATAAAAGTGCTCAGAAGATTACAACAATGAGCTCCAGACTAAAGGAGCGCTAACGTTAAAAGCTAACGCTAAAAGTTTTCGCCGAAAAAGCTATCCAAGCCACAGAAACTGTCAGTAAGTAACAATTTGTCCGACGAGCAATATCTAGATTTAATTTACATGAGACATGGAAATGGAGCATAGTTGAATGATTGAGGAACCATGAAAAATTCCGTAATCTTCCCCAAATCTAATCGATGCACATAACCATTTTCGACGAAAATATCATCACAATTCGTTTATGACTGTTTCAGGTATTCTGCACACATGACAGTTGCACGCAGAGTAGAGAATCCTGGAATCGTAGCGGGGTGCTCACGATTCCGCGTAACCAAGTGGCGCTGATTTGTACGGAGTATGTGATTGTGAACAATTATTTCCGGTGCACAGACTAGACGTTAATATCGGTTTAGGATGAGCAGTTATAAGGTATTTCCATGTGGTATCTTGAGGCCTATTTTTAGCTTATTAATTTTTATCGCAGTGGTTCTGACGTTATTTGTTTATTTGAAGTTTATCTTTATTGTAATCTATTTTTTAATCTGACGCTCACTAATAACCGAATACGACGAATTTCTAACTGATCGAAAAGGTGAACTGAAAATCAACTAGAAAATAGTAAAAACGCGTAAGCCCTATTATACGTGTGCATTGCAGACGTTTGTTGTTAATTGTTTTCGTCGGAATTTTTTTTTATTTCTCTGTTAGCATGATAACTCATAAACCGCTGAACTCAGCTTGATGAAATTTTGCAGGAACATGCATCTTGACAACCGCGAGAAACCCAGAAAATTGCAAGGTCATCGGTAAAAGGTCAAGGTCACAGGACCGGATTTTCGGATCGTTTACCATTGCGAGATAGGCCAAAAAAGTTTGTGTACACGATAACTCATGAACCGCTACACTCAGCTTGATGATATTTTGCACGAACCTGTATCTTGACAACCGCACAAACCCTATTTAATTTCAAGGTCATAGGTTGAAGGTCAAGCAAGATCACATAGGTTTTTGGTGTTTTTCTGTATGCATTATATGCTGCGGCTACCCGCGGACAGTACTTAACCGTGAGCAAGTCTTGATGATCTTGTGTTCGGATTAACTTTGGTGTTAAATATGTCGTTTCCAAGTCTCCGCTCGTACGTAGGGGCTTGAGCAGAGATTACACGGACGCTATGTAGCACGCAGAAGCACCGTCCGCCATTAGCTATTATTTTATGTGCCCAGTCTGCATACATGTACTATTCTGGACTCAAACTTCACACACTATTAGTAAGCACATGGACATGTGGAGCCCCTTGGATTCGACATGTATTGAACTTCTGTTCGTCAAAAAACTAATCAGCACAAGTCGTGTGTCCGTTGCAAACAGAAACGCGAAACATTTTTGCCAGTAACGCTCCCGACAACTTTCATTGCGCGGAATCGTGAATGCGCAGAATCGTGCTGCGCGAAATCCCGACCAAACGTCGCTGTCGTCACCGTCAGCGACAACACTTCAAAGGAACAACCCGCGAGGTGTCACTGTCTGCACACAGGGTAATGTAATACTATCCAAAACGTCAATTAACATTAACATAACATAGCATAGCATAGCACTTACATACATGCATGTTACTACAACTTATTTGCAACGGCGAAGAAGTCGACACGCGAAGAGCGCCACTGCCGTGCAGTATCTCGTCAAAATCGACGTGAGCGGAAAAGATTTTAGTTTTGTGTGCCGTGCCGGTCTGTATGAAAATATTGACGACGACCAGGCTGAGCGTCGACAGATCAAACTTTAGTCAGTTTCTTTGTCCGTCGTTGTCCATATGACACTGGCAGCATGCACGCGATGTGCCGTGTAGCTGCAGCACATGCCATATGCGCTCATAATAATTTCATCGAATCGTTCATAATGCATGGCGTAAAGCGTCCAAGTTCGGGGCAAATGTCAAGAGCATGAAAACGTGAATTAAGTCGGTCTTTTCTGATGCGTGTCACACATCTCGTGACAAAGTTCTTTTCGGCCAATGTTATTATCGACCTGCTGCTGAACGTCCACGAACAATAAGCTTACCATCTGTGGGTCGTTTAGTGGCGCCACCTTGTGAGTAAAATGGCGAAACTGTAAACCGAATGACGACTAGAGTGCTGCCGAACGACCGTTGGGCCGCATACAAGACTGTTCTACGACTCCCGCCGCTCCTGCAACCATGTTTATCGGATCGTTATGGCCTGTCCACACTGTCTACATGTAGACAGTGTGGACAGGCGATTACGGAACACGTGACGTCGTCCAAACTTAGTGCAGTATGAGCGGCAATACTGCAGGAGTGGCCACTATGTCCATAGCAATAACACTTCTAAGTGTGCTATGGCATGATTAATGGCTTTAACCAGCCCATAGCACTTTGTGCGCTGAATATGTACAATCAGTGGGTGTTTGCAGTTAAAAGACCGTGTTTGTGTGTTGAGATTTTACATACTTTGTACAGGAAACTGCTTCAGCTGCAAATTCCAATTTGGGATTTTTTTCCCTGGAACTCACTGGGGCGAACCACTATCCACTAGTTCCTGTTGTAGGCTACGTTTTGGAGAGTGGTTGCATGACGTGACTGACTTTTCTTCATATTTAATTTTTAATTGTTTTCTGCATTTATAGTATCTTAGGCTATATAGATAACATATATAGTATATATGGTATCTTTTTATAGTATCTTTTTGTAGTTTTTCCGCGTTTCCATTGTACTTTACTTACGATGGTCTTAATCGGTTAATAATAATCATGATAATGCTCTATGCGTTACAATGTTGAAAGCGTGTGTCCGCCGCTGCTGTACAGTTTATGTATGCGTTCGGTAGTCGAGCGGCAGTCATTAGTCTTACAGCTAAGACCTGTCGAGTTTTTTTTATCGGCTTCGGTCCATGATACTGCACAGCGCCAGTAACTCCCAAGGTAACATGTTATACGCCTGTCCATCTTCGTTAAGCGCTAAACGAAATACATCTGCGACCGGTAGTGATACTGAGCGAATATATTTAAGGTATGCCATTCGTCGCGGGTTTAATCTGGAGCAAAATCGCCGAGTATGTTTACGTAAATAGTACGTATAGCTGCAGAGGATCGAAGTGAAATGTTAACCAGAGCCGCAGAGCGCCCTGCTGTCGCAACACACACCGCGAGATGTTGTTTAAGTTGACGACCCTGCTTACGGATCACCATGGAGCTATAAATAAATAATATATATTTATAGCTCCATGACGGATCACGCGCACGTTACGCTGGTGATAAATAAGTAAGTGTATTATACACCGGACGGTATAATTTGTCTGAAGTTCAAGGATGTCCCCCAGGGACCACACTACGACGTTCCAAGAAGCGAAGACCCGGAAGAATTATTCGCCTAATTACTCTGATGTTTAAACGTAACAGTAACACGTTATATGGCCACAATGCACCAACGTTATAGCGATGGCACACAGTCCGGAAACCGGCGCCGAAAGTCGGCTCCGGAAAATCGGCGCCGATTTTTGACGCCCGTTTTTCGTTCCGAATACGCCCGGAATGAACAAGAAAGCCCAGCTAACGCAAAGGGAACGCGCGACAGCAGTGCATGTATGAAGGCCCACTGCGA
>Ga0209052_1000825_pt1 | contig 10617 bp, 10 predicted proteins | sample WorMetHEROISLAND_2_FD_187409 | JGI IMG/M metagenome (GOLD analysis project Ga0209052, IMG submission 187409) | Marine gutless worms symbiont microbial communities from Max Planck institute for Marine Microbiology, Germany - Olavius sp. 4 HERON... | ecosystem: Host-associated > Annelida >...
AATCGCACTGACGATCTCACTTACCAATGAAAAATTATAATAAACAGGATGAAATGTATTGTTTTATTGTTTTATTCAGCCTAATATTCAACTTATTCAATTTGTCGACGACTGATTTTAGCTTATAGTCACTGGTTCAGGAACTTTAATTCTGTGCATCGTGCAAGTTACAATGCAGTTTAAATTGTTTAATGCAACAACAATGCACAACAGCACTGAAAAATGCAAAAAAAAATAAAAAAAAATAAAAAAAATAAAAAATCCGATTTAAATTAAAAAATCCGATTTAAATAAAAAAATCTGATTTAAATCAAAAAATGTGATTTTTTGGATTTTTTTTTAAATCATGATTTTTTCCAACCCTGACTCCTAATGACTTGCAGAAATTTGTTGCTGACATGTGCAGTCTATAAATTTACTTATTTAAAACCTGTTGATAACAGTTTTCCCCTTGATGCATCTGTCTGTCCGTCTGTCTTTCTGCTAGATTTGCTCATAAACTCACGGGTGTGTTCTGGTGATTTTTTCTGTAGCGCATGCAGAGAGTGGAACAAGTGGCTGTGTCAAGGAGGAATATGTGTGCGGTGAATGCGGAGAGAATTTCCACGGAGAGTCGGACGTGAAATGTCACATGTTCGATAAACACATGCGTGAGTATGAATCACTTGCTCCACGGCATCTTCAGTTTTTGTGCTGATTATATAGTCAGCAATGATGTTAGCAAAGTGGTACATAAAGCTGGCATCAGACGATCGATAAAGTCGGCCAACTTCTAGGGCGTGTTTTAGTTTCCGAAGACAAACGGCCGATGAAATGTACGACCAGCAAATTGCTTACCTGTTGAGTAACCAACAGCGGACCCATATGGTCCGCTTTTTATGTTGTTTCGCAGTCAAAAAATAAAGCAACATAAAAGCGTTGGCGTCCTTATCGTCTGCCATTTTTTTGACATCACAATCGTGATGTGACAAGTGAGACGTGTCATGGTTCAGCAATTTCATCAGCCGATTGTCTTCGGAAACTAAACCATGCCCAAAAAGTTGGCCAACTTTATCGATCGTCTGATGCCCGCTTAAGCTTTTTGAGCCGCAGGCCACATAACATGGTCTTAAAGTAACCGTGGGTGGGCCAGACCAGTGCAGAACAGTAATGACAAAAGACAGCAGACATAATACTGTACACGGTGGTGCATATTAGCCGATTTTCACAATTCTTTCACCGGCACACTCACTGGACAATTTGCAATCAAGTGATTTGTGACTATCCCACCACACCTGAACAGCGTCGCTACACTACCTTGTGAACGTATATGCATTACATAGATTGATCATTTGGAAATGATTGGCATTGATCATTGCAGTGAAAAGTGGTCGTGTTGAACACTGTTTTCAAGTGTTTACCATGATCGCCCTTCACGGAAATGGTCTAGGCTAATCATTTCCAAAACTGTCCGATTGCTCGATCTATGTAACATATGCAGTGTTCCCCCTGGTCCTTATAAGTCCTTAAGGCCCTTAAAAGTCCTTAAAAACGATAATGGTGCTTAAAAGTCCTTAAAAAGTGCTTAATTTTTACTACAGAATTTTTGAATATTTTTATGCTCTACTGCTATCAATCAACGAACGAACAATAATAGGTCTGTATCGGCTGGTTACTAGTACAATTCTGTGGAGAATATGCTGACATTAGCTGTATGCATGTACTGTAATGAGTGCTGTATAATAGGAATTATATGGTAATATTCACACATCTGGGTTGACAGTCGCAGTGACACAGTGTACGGGCCGGTCTCTAAAACAGTAAAAATTTGTCTCAGAAAGGTGCTTAAAAAGTCCTTATTTTAGTCTTAGACAAAAGAGGGGGAACCCTGTATATGTATGTATGTTCTACTATTTATGCACCACCTTACGTTGTATATTTTTACCGATCTCAGTGGCATGTTCTTGCCTGAAATTGAACTCATGCACAACTCAAAACAAGTCCAAAAAGCAAGTACGAATGACAGTAATTGAATAATGTCAATTAATTTGCAAGGCATATAATTTCGTATATCAAATTTTTGTGTTTTTTTCTCTTGAACGTCGCCGGCCGGATAGCAGCCCGTTGCAGGTTGGATGTGACCCGTGGCCCCAGGTTGTGCACCACTGCCGTAAAGTATAAATGTATAAATTGACTTTGTTATTATTATTATTATTATTATTATTAAAGTTAAGATTAGTCACAGCAAGACTAAGGTCTAGGGTAGCAAGGTGGCCTTAGACTTTAAGGCAAGGGCAGATGCCAAACATTACTGGCTGGAGCGGTAATTTTCAAAGTAAAATGATGCTACTATTGGCTTTCTGCTACCGTATTTTGTTTCTCAGCATGTGAAGCATTATCAATGGTTCATTGTCTTCTACAGCTAATTTTTGGCCAAGTGTTGGAGAGAATTGTGTATCACAGCAGAAGGCCACTAAACTGCTGTTCGAGTAATAGTATTCATTTTGACAGCAACAAGAGGGCATCAGTATTATAGCAGCCGGAAGTTTGAAAATCACGCTTTGCCATTAAAAAACGTATTTACTATATTATATGATTTTATAGCGTACTGCATTTCTAAGTAGTTCTAGAGGTCATACTTTGTCATCTTTTTGTTCATTCTGTTACAAAAGTGTTTGTGATTTATGTCATACTGTACTTGTGTCATTTCAACTGCCTACCGTTCCATTTGAGTAAATATATACTGTCTTAGGTCTTTATCTTATCACGTGTATAATACTATAGCATATTGTTGTATTGTATTATAGATGTGAGCAGAGAACCGGGATCGAACGGATACATTAACGTGGTTAGAATTGTTAAGCCGGGTATGGCTCAGTCGGCAGCAGAAGACAACGCGATCTTGCCACGAGATGCTGCTGCTGCTGCTGCTGCTGATGATGATGATGATGATGATACTGACATTGAACAAGCTGAGACTGAAGGCTTGACCTCCGGAGACAAAAACGTGCAGTCTGTTATGACAATTGACTCGGAGGGTCGAAGTCAGAATGGTGTTGAATCTCGGCCGATTACCGGTGGTGACCTGGTGGGTCTCCCGCAGAGCGGCTTGTGCCAGCACTGTGGCAAGATGTTCAAGAAACTCGGCGCTCACATGCGAAGGCACCGGAAGCCGACCACCTTCGAGTGTTCCGACTCTGGTCAGAAGTTCGCCAAAAGCTCGACTCCCACGGAACATCGGTACATCCACAGTTCCGAACGACCGCTGCGGACGCAGTCTGATGAACGTCCACGCCAGTACCAGTGCAACCAGTGTGGGAAATGCTTCCGACGCGCCGGCGGCCGGAACGAACACGTTCGGATTGTTCACGAAGGCCGTCGGGCGCACAAATGTCTGCTGTGTCAGCGAGATTTTTCGACGTCGAGCGAGCTGAAGCGCCACATGATGAGGCATAAGAACGATCAGGAGGACGTTCAGAGTCCGGCAGATCCTTCTAAGAAGCACGTGAACGATCAGGAGGATGCTAAAAGTCCGGCGGATCCTTCGAAGATGCACAATAATGATCAGGAGGGTGTTAGAAGTCTCGCGGATCCTTCTAAGAGGCAAAAAAATGATCAGGAGGATGCTAAAAGTCCCACGGATCTTTCTAAGAGACACAAGAATGATCAGCACGGTGCTAAAAGTCCGGCGGATCCTTCTAAGCGGGCCCTTTGCCCGATCTGTGGGAAAACGTTCGGCAACCTCTACGTCCACCTTCGACGGCATCGGGAACCGGCTCACGAGTGTTCAATCTGCGGTCGGAAGTTCGCCCACAGCGGCTCGCTGTCCAGCCACCGGGTGGTCCACAGCGACGAGCGACCGTACCTGTGTATGAGCTGCGGTCGGGCGTTCAAGACGGCCGGGGATCTCCGCGTGCACCTGCGGACGCACTCCGACGAGCGCCGGTTCCAGTGCGACCGGTGCGGGAAGTCGTTCCGACGGTCCGGCGGCCGCAACGAGCACATCCGGATCGTACACGAGGGCCGGCGGGCGCACCAGTGCACGCACTGCTCGCGGGCCTTCTCCACCTCCAGCGAGCTGAAGCGGCACGTGATCCGGCACTCGGCGGCCGAACGGAAGCTGCGCTGCCAGGTCTGCCGGAAGCAGTTCCGAAGCGTGTCGGTCCTGAACCTCCACTTTGCCAGCCACGCCGGTTCGAGGCTGTTCCCGTGCGGTGTCTGCGGCTACCGGTTCAACGACAAGAAAGCGGCGCGGGTCCACGAGGCCACCCAGCACTCGTCGGACGGCGGGCGCCGTCACGAGTGCGAGCTGTGTGGTCGGAGGTTCAGCAGGCGGTCAGTCCGTGACGCCCACGTGCGCCGACACAAGGGACAGAAGCCGCACTCGTGCAGCATGTGCGATTGGGCCACGGCAGACATCGGTGACCTCCGCAAGCACATGATCAGGAAACACAAGGTCAAACGTGAACCACCGTCTGTGGATTGCGCGATGAAAGATATATTTCCAACGTGATGTTTTAATGTTCTTCTTGGACTGCACGATTATCATACTTTTTTGAACTAACTTGATATTACTGAACTATTATAGAGTGGCCTTATGAGGTCTATTTTGGGGATGCTAGATGGCCCTGGAATGGGTAAAATTTGTTTGGGTGGGCCCCGTTGTGTTCAAAAGTGTCGCTGTCTCAATAATGATACCCGGTTTTGCTTCCTGTGTGTCTATTTCTTAATTTTTTTGTGCTTGCATGCAGCACGTCAGAAATGCTAGCTGAGTGTTAGGCCTAAAAAATTTGTTGTTTCTGGAAACCCGACCGACCCTAGTTTTTACCACCCAACCATAAAAATTTTGTGGACTTTTTATTGGGGCTGAAATTTTTTGGGTTCAATTTCCAGCTGCTTCCTCATCGTGCGTCGTTTCATCTTTCCACTAAAGTAACAGAACATGTCAAAGTAAAATGAAAATAGAAGGCAACAAAGAGAAGGTGTGAATATACTATAAGTTAGCGTATTTAACACCATTGTGTCAGACTAAAAAAACGACCTACCGACCTTATTTTTTGCCATGTTTCCGGAAGCAAGACATTTTTTAGGCCTTAGCGGAATGACAGACCCTTACAAAGTCTTTTTGCAGTATTGGTGTTAACGTTATGTTAGCAGTTGTCTCAACTTGTGCTGCTGCATGCATGTAGTTTGTGCTGACGTTTGGTAGATTATGAACTCGTCATAACAGATCAGTCAACATATATATATAGCTTATTATGTTGAATAAAATGAATGACAATTCGGCAAGCATCTTGAAGCTGGCGTACATTGCCATTAACTTTTATTTTGATTAACGATTGTCGTACAGTTTCACGTAGCAGTAGGGTAGATTGATAGTTATTGTCTGGCTTGGTTTACACTTTCTGGAATTAAGATTCTGTTCTGAAAGTTAGTCCAGTTCAACTGATTGATCTTGTAACTTTTTGTGATTCGTTAACAGGTCGACTATCTATAGATGAGTGATACATATGTAGGTGGACACGGAGCCAGTGACCCTACATTCACTCTGCAGCCTAAGTGAAACTTTCGATCATGTTACTTTACGCAGAACTATTATTGACTGCAAGTAAAATATGAGCATGATGCAGGAAGTGTCGAGCAATAGTTGACTGGCCGTCATGCAGGGGTATCTGGCTTTTTCGCCCCTTTGCCGTTTCGCCCCCTAGACGATTCGCCCCCTGGCTTGTTCGCCCCCTGGCCGATTCGCCCACGCACCTTGGACGATTCGCCGAATAACAGCGAGGTGACTTCAAACATAACCGGTCTTTCGCACCTTTTTCAGCCGTTCACACATCTCCGCCTTGCCTTGAGTTGATTGTCACACATCAGGCCCTGGACGGGCCAGGGGGCGAAAGAGCCAGGGGCCCGAGCGAATCGTCTAGGGGGCGAAACGGCAAAGGCGCGAATAAGCCATAATTCGTTGGTGAAAGTCGTGACCCTTCTTCGAGGAGCCAGTTTTATTAGCACTTGCGGCTGCGCACCTGAATATACTCGCATCATGCACAGCGTGCCGATGGTCACCGGTCAGGTGTCTTCAACTTGCCGAAGTTCGACCGTACTCTGAAGAACGATATTGTCAGAAGCCAACATTTTAAAATGTGTAATAAATTATGCTTTCTGTGCTTCTCTAAATATGATTCTATAGTAACGAAAAATTGATTTCTATGTTGTTTTTGTTGTTCTTTATTAGAAGTTTAGTTGAATATAAGTCCTTTTAAAGAATATAGTTGTATTTTTGCTTACTCTTAAGTGGTTGTTCACTGAACTGTGAACTTGTGGCACTTCTGTATTCGGTGTTCGGTTAGGTTGGGTATGAAATAAGCACGCAGACTACTCTCCTGTGACATCACCAAATGCGCGGCGCGATGAGCAAAGATGCTGAAGTGTCGTTTGTCGTCGGTGAAAAGTTTCACAGTTTTCAAGAACTGCAAGATAAAATTCTAAGAATAAAGAAAGCAACTGGCGTGGAATTCTGGGAGAGTGGTGCCAGGACGATTTCGTCTGCACCAAAAAGTCACGTGAAATCGTTTTCCGCCGATCTTGTGTACTATCAGATCCGCTACAGCTGTTTACACAGTAGTAGAAAACGGAAAATGATAACAGCCGACGGTTACACAATGCCGGTGTAAGTTGTTTTTTTTGTGCATTATTATGCATTACCGATCAGTTTTCTCTGCAGAATTTTGTGTTTGTTTATCAGTCGGTGTATACATTTTGGTATACTGCCATGTTTTTCTTTTGTCTGTGTAGTCATCCTTGTATATTCTATTAACATGACAACCAGTATGTGTACTTTAGCATATGAAGGTATTCAAACAAGGAAGCTATTATTTGGTATCTAAATATGTCATTTCTAGCATATTTAGTATACTGCTAGATATTTAGTATTTGAAATACAGTGTGACTGGTAATTGCTGAACAGTAATCATGCTTTTTGTCTTTCTATCATGATGTGAAAATCGTATGTTGTAATGATAGTGGATGATGTGCTTCGGGATTAAACATAAAATTCTGGTTATGTATCCGATTATGAAAAAAAAACTTGGCTTTTTTGTACTGTTCTTCACATGAGAATTGAGAAGAAAGCCACTATTTTAAGCCAGCTTGTTGTTTTGTACCATTTTAAGCATCATAAATTGTTCGTATTTAATGTTAAAATTAATTTGTTGTTGTTCTTATTGTAGGAAAGGTGAACGTGGTTGCAAAGCTTATGTATATCTTGTGGCATCTAAGGACAGTAATGCTTTAGTTGTTGATTCTCTGAGCAATCAACATAACCATGATATTATTGTGGTATGGCTAAGATTGTCTGTGTTTTTATTTGTTTGTTGTAGAATTTTGCTAATACTAAAAAGTAGTCTCTTTTATTGAGTGATCTTATTAGCTTGTTTGCAGCAGTTAATTATGTGCTTATTTATTAACATTAGAAATTGCATGCACTAGCAGCAAATCATACATAACTGGTGCTGTAAATAATACTTCTTTGGTGGGATGTAGTTACTTGCTGCTTTCACAGTAAATTTACTAAAATTGATTATTATTTGTTTATTATCTCTGTTCACTATGGTATCAATGTTTCAGTTGTTTTTCGATATACTGTATGTTAGGCGAGTATGTATAAAATGAAAAAAATTTGTACAGGCAGAAGAGAGTGACAAACAAGACGATAATATAACAGGCTTGAATATGATATGTTCAGATGTCAGAGAATTTGATACGGTGAGTTTAATTACATTTCTCACACCCACTGGCATGATTTCATTAGTTAATAGTTAATCGAACCATGTAGTTCTGTGGAAATATTTTTTCAAACAGTTACTGTACTTATGTGTTGATAACCTTTATTGCTCTAACTTGTTTCAGTTAGTTGAGTGAAATAGGTAGAAAATACGGGAAGTTTATAAAAAAAGTTTATAAGAAATAATTGCAGCTGTCAAAAAATGCCAGGAAATTGAACAAAAGTGAGGAAACGTCGGTGAAAATCTTCGCACAGAAAATTGGCTGGAACTTGGGGAACAGCCCATAACACTGCTGCTTAGTAGCATAGTCGTAGCATAATAGTTTGTATGGATGTATGCCATGGTGTTATTATATTTTTATCGTTGTTGCATTTTGCTGTTGTACTGTTTTTTTCCATGATGTGTGAAGACAACCAAAACCTAATTCACGATCACACGTACGTACGTGATCCACATAATAGGCAGGTTTCCGTGTAATTGGAGATGTCCATGAAATCGTGTCCAGTTCTAAGATTTTGGTATTTTTCCTCTATTTTAGGTCATTTTCTTCATGTTTAGTGCACAAATTTTGGTCATTCACGCAAAACGTTTACATAATATCTTCAGCTGGTTGACTTCTTGCTTAGTTTGCTAAACTTTGCTTTACAATATGTATATATCCGGCCATCAACATTTCACTTTGGGCATGTGTAGCAAGGACATTTATGACAATTGGGCCATTTTAACCTTCTGTGTAATTTGTGCCCCCCCCCCAAAAAAATGCTCGTGTAATTTGCATTTTTCCTGTGTGGATTAGGTTGGGCCATGAATATGTGGGTAAGTGCAGTGTTAAGAAGATTGCTGCCAATCCAATGTCAGGGTATTTGACATTGCCTCTATTAGTATCAGCAGCAGTTTGTTAGTAAATATTAGAGGTGCACCGATTATCCCCCAATAATCGGTATCGGCCGATTATCGGCCAGTTTGTGGATAATCGGTAACGGCCATTTGACGATCGGCATCAGCCGATTATTTGTTTTAGTAAGCAAAACAACAAAAATGCTTTTAACTGCAGTTCACAGTTTATTTTACATAGGCCGCTAAATACAGGAATGGGCTGGGCTGCGCCGTAACTAAAAACTACAAACTAGTGAAACTACTGCAGGAGTGTTACCAATCTACGATTGTACCATTGTGACTTCGCAGTCGTTACAATATGACTTTTATTGAATGAAGATGTGTCCTGAAATAAACAGTTGGTAATCGGCCGATTATTTGGCGCCAATAATCGGCCAAAGCATTATCGGTGCACCTCTAGTAATATACAACTTTCAAGTACCGTATGTATTGTGTGTGTTGTCTGTGTATTGGATGGTGGCAGTCTTCGGTGATTGAGATGCTACTGGATGATGGTGCGGTTGAAAGTGAGGAAATTGTGTCTGAAATCTACGCCAGTTCCACTACTGACTCCACACAGCCGGACAGTGTGGGAATTTATTGATCAGTATTACAGTCTTAAGTTAGCCGTGTATTGTGATCTTTGGATGTAGGCATAATTTAACACTCAGTTGCAGTGACGTAAAGAAGACTTTTTCATGAGAAAGACCAAGAATTTTCCAAGACTTTTTCGTGCATTGTGATATCTTTCAACGTGTAATATCACTCATTGAATAAGAATTTTCATCAAAGAATATGCAGTCAGATGTGACAGATTGTGCAATGCATGCTACTCGATGCCATTTCACTGTATGACTGGTTAATTGCTACAGAAATATTTATCAGTAATTGCTTGCAAAAAGTCTTGGAAATCTCTAGACTTTTTGTCATTAGGAAAACTATTTTTTTGTCCTCGACATGCCTCGAGACTAAGACCTTGGTCTTGAGGACAATGTCACTGTGAGTGTGAATTGTAATACTGGATTTAACTTTCTAGCTGAATGAATAATAAAAGTTTCGCTGCCTGCCTTTAAGTGCTTTTGCATAATGCATATACTGTTGTGGTATTGGACAACAGTGGCATCTGGCTTGTCTTGCTCCGAAACTTTGCAGTGAGGAGCTCATTTAAACTAAACACCGGCGTGATTTCAGAAAGATCAGGAACTAAAACAGTAATCAGAAGTGGTATGGTGGTAGCAGAACTTATCAGTAGATTTTCTGTAAAACAGCATTTCAGTAAATTTGTTCAAAAAATTTCCTAAATGCATAGGTTGTTTTTATAGACCCTTTCAAGCGTAATAATTCAACATTTTGGCTATTTTTTATTTAGTTTACTAGCTTTTCCAGTGTCTGTAGTTTTTTTGAAAATGTTTAGTGTGTATGTTTTAATTCCACTGTCTTATGTGTATTGTCAGTTAATTTATCTAAAGTTAAATTCATGGCAAATGTAAGTGCAGTCTCTCTCTGCCTTGTTGTTTCTGCCGCATTACTTTTTGTGGTGAAGTTGAAGTTGTGACACATTTACTTTGGCAAACTAAATGATGATGATGATGATGATGATGATGATGATTTCCTGTATGTTACAGAATGTGTTACTGGCTAATATTGAAACGGTTGATGAGATTTCGGAGGTTCAGTTGAAGCAGGAGATTGAACAGATCGGCACTTCAAGGTGTGTTCCATGTGCTTATCGACTTACTTGTTGTTAGCCGATCGTACTGGGTAGTACGGTCGCGCTTATGGTACGATGTTCTGTCTGTCCGTCTGTCGTCTGTCTGTCTGTAACGTTTTGTATGGTACGTCGTAGAGGGTCGACGATGGTACCGTTGGATAGGGCGTTGGTAAGTTCCTATAGGCTGTCAATAGTAACCATGTCGCTAACTGCAGCTGTTTGGCCGCAATTTGCAACGCAAGTATTTCGAGGAGGTATCAGACGTTTAAC
>Ga0209052_1000826_pt1 | contig 10613 bp, 8 predicted proteins | sample WorMetHEROISLAND_2_FD_187409 | JGI IMG/M metagenome (GOLD analysis project Ga0209052, IMG submission 187409) | Marine gutless worms symbiont microbial communities from Max Planck institute for Marine Microbiology, Germany - Olavius sp. 4 HERON... | ecosystem: Host-associated > Annelida >...
CAACTGGAGATTCTCGTCGCGAATATCTCTGGAACGACAAGCGAAAACGGCCTTATCAACTACGATTTTTTCCATGTTCCATGAAATCAATTTGGTGAACTTTGGTTCACTAACGCAAAAAATGACCTTGACCTTTGACCTTGAAATTCAACAGGGTTAGTGCGGTTGTCAATGTACGTTCCTGCAAAATTTCAAGCTGCGTGCGGAGGTTCATGAGTTATCATGCTAACATAGAAAAAAAAACTCCCGACGAAAACAATACAGTCGCCGGGACTGTAATAATCAGATCTAGCCAAGCTCAGTAGTCGCGGAAAACGAGAAAACGGTCTCATTTTTTTTTAATTTAGGCGCAAAATGGCACAAGTTAAACCGAGTCTCGCTGTTCATATCATAATTAGCGTGGTCACATATGATCCTCAGAATTACCAGCGACTGATAAGCTTAAGCAACACTAGTTTTGGCCACTCCGGCGAAATCTAAGATAGTTGAGCAATGGATCGCAACCATCCCTGCTTACAGCCCTGCTTAACAGTATCAACCGGTTTTACGAAAATCATGGTAAAAATAATCTCATAAACGTCAATATTTATGAAAAAATATCTTCAAAACTGACACAGATGCCAAATATAGCTGTAATAATGCTGACATTCATCACAAAGGAAAAAGCAATCATTAACAGATCCTCAGAACTCCAAAAATAGTTCCACTTTTTACAGAAAATGTGCAGACATGCAATGAACTTCTACACAAATTTCAAATGGCAGAACAGAGCAACAGATAAGTTAATAACATATACTGATAATTGAACACTGGAATAACTGAAATAACTGAATGTAAGATGAAATGGCACGCTTCACAAAACCATTCACGGAATTCTAACTTCTTTTCTGCAAATGTGTTCTTCGCAAAAGGGCACTACACTGTCCAAGTGTCATTTGTCTCACTAGACTTATTTCATAAAGTAATACAGTTAACAGAAACACATGCAAAAATAACGAAGAAATTACTGAGAATTATATACAACGACTAATAACAATTTATCATACAAAGCACGGTACAAAAGCGAGAATCTATCAAACAAAATTTCTATCAAAGTCGCTTGCATTAAGAATGGTCATAACGACATTACGACAAACCAACTCGGATACTGTACACGACATAATGATACGACTTAAGCGCTTAATCAATTTTTAAAATATTATTCATCCCCGACAACACATTATCCAAGCTGTTATAAGACAATGTGCAGACTACACAGTCTAACAGCGATGTTAGGTTACAAAACTCATCATTTGCCATTACAAAAACAGCATAAATAAAGCGTATAGCATGTGAAGATGTAAATGTTCAGAATGCAGAAGCTGTGGCATTTTGCTTCGAGTCATCACATTCTTGGAAATATTCCCCATAACTGCAACAACAGCCAACAAAATTGCGTTCGTGAAAGTACACATTTGTGTATGCGGCAACTATGAGAGTGCTGTAAAGTTCAAGGTAAGGAAATGCGTAGTATTAAGGAACGTGAGTACGTGACTATACCACAACCATTTTCCAGTTAACCAGTCCACTTTTCCAAACTTATTTGACGTTAGGCCGGCTGACGTTCAAAGTGCTTCACGGACTTGCACCGACCTACCTCGCCGATCTGTGTCAACCAGTGGCATCAGTTGGCAGCAGACAGAGACTGTGATCTGCTACTTGCGGCGACCTCGTCATCAGCCCAACTGTCACGCACTTTGGTGCCCTGTCATTTGCCGTTGCAGGACCCGAAGCCTGGAATCAGCTTCCGGGAGACACTCGTGCGATTGACTCAGTCAACTCCTTTAAAAGTGCTGTAAGGACATTTTTGTTCCGCTGACTATTAGTATAGACCAGACACGTCGCGCACTTGTAATTGATTTTCCATGTTACGGCGCGTTAGAAATTGCCAAAATTTATTATTATAATATTATTATTAAACAAAGTCCCCGGAGGAGTGCACTTGCGGACTTCTGTGGGAAGCGAGTTACAGGCTGAATGTCGTTAAACACGACATCTAAGCATACGAGATTAGCAGACAGAAAACATTACGGACACCTGCGTTCATCATCAACCTCGGCATACCTATGACACGGCTCTCTACGATCGACGACCGAGCGTTCCCCGTCACTGTGGAAAAAAAACTTGGAACCGTCTGCGACATCGACAAAATGTCTCAGATCTTTCAAGACTAAACCCAGCCGTTTTCCACCTCTTTCCCACCACCACAGCTGACTGTAAAGTGCCCGAAATGGTGCTTAGCATTTGTCACATTTTTTCATATTAAATGTGACGTACCTCTGTACGTCGACATAGATACGGATGAGATGATCTAGCGAGTGGTAAACTAAGCAACCTTGAGACAGATGCCAAGCAGAACGCCGATGATCACAATAGGTAAGAAGGACAGCAATACTTTGTCAGATTTCAGACTCTTCTTCAGCACCCACGACAGCATGCCCGTCTTCTTGTCCGTGTAGGGAGGATATCGCACACTGCACACGTCAACAGCACAGGCAGCTTTCAACCGAAAGTCTTTATTCACCATGAACGGTACCAGAACAACAGAAAAAGAAAATAACAACTAAAACTTAACTAACAGCAGTAGTTAACGTAACGGCTACAAGTGTCGTTTCTCAACAATGCTGCTCGGCAAATCAAAATTAAAATAATCGTGGCAAATTCTGACCGTATCCGTTACATTCGTAGTAAATAATTTCACGAAAAATCTGTTTACAACAAAGTGCAGTGCACGCAAGTCCGATACAGTAAGTGGACACACTTCTAAACCATATAATAGCACCCATAAGCATTTGCTCTTAATAACTTGTAAGGTGATTTCTTCAGAAGCTGTTCTCCCTATTTTGCCAAAGACTGCATCGGTGGCGCGATAGAAGGAACGTTTGGCCGACTCCACAGAACACTTAAAAAGTCTGCATTATACTATATATATGCCTAAGTAGCGTGCCAGGATTATTTCATTAGCCCATATTAGAGATATTATCGCTAATTACTTGATTAATTAATTAATTGATATAATTAATTGATTATGCAATCTTTCAAATTTAACTTCTTTCTTTTCCGCTTATCACAGCTACGAAATTGACTTTCATTCTGCCTTGCTACAATAACAATAACAATGCTAATATGTATGCCTGGAGAATGTGTCTCTGCAATGAAAACGGCATTGTGCCGTGCACGTACTCGTTGAGTCGTTCCATGTTCTGCGCACGCAGCAGGCAGCCACGCTTGTGAGAGAACGTATCGAACGAGAACTTGCCGTGGTAACCACCGAAGCCACTCCGGCCAACTCCGCCGAACGGAAGCGTCGGCACTGTACAACAACGATGCTTACTCGTACTGCAAAAAAGGTGAAAGGTCCGGTACTTGTGCTTTTTACATGAGTCAGACTCGTGACCAGAAGCGCTTTACAGTCTCGGAAGTGGCAGCTGATTGGCATGAGCTAATGATACCGTAGCGCACTATGCGGCCATCCGTTGCAGGCGTCAGCAAAGAATTGGAGCCACGGTTTGCAGCTAGCAGACATACCACCACCCCGATCAGCCTTCACCCCGTAGCCCGCATGCTACTGACCTGCGGTGAGAATCGAATTACTTTGCATAGTAGTAAGACGTTCCTCCATCAAGTGCCCACACCAAGGCTGGAAAATTGGTTAGAATAAAACCCGCATTTTTCAGATTTTCAAAAAACCTCCGAAAAAGCCCCCCAAATAGTAGGTTTTTTATTTGATGCAAAATTTATAATACAAATACAATTCAATTTAATATTCTAATCGTGAGTTTTGAGTTCTGACGTCACGTCATTCACTGAACAAAAAGCGATGTGACATGGAGAATGGTGTATAGGACGTTCCTCGTGGGTCCTAAATGTGCATCCGATCTTCTTTGTACACAAAAACCACAAAAGAACCAGAAAAAACTTAAAACTAAACACTTTTTCGGAAAACCGAGGTTTTTTCCACCGCTGACCGACACACTGCTTTCTTTATCAATCAGTCACATTACACAAAGTAAAAAAGACTTCATAAATTGAAACACATTCACCATTTTCAATAAAAAAAATGTGAGACCCACACCCATTGGTGTTAGTCGGCAGCACACTAAACAACACTGCATATCACACGTTAGGCCGATCCTCATCTTTCGGGAATTATTACAGCACTACTTTGTTGTTGTGGCAATAGTTGTCACAGGCCGGACGCCATTCGGCTCATCCAGCAGCCAGCGCTAGGCACAGAATGGCTAGTGCAACATTCACAGCAGTCATTGGTCGGACGTTTAAGGTTCACGTAGGCACGAGTGCGAGTCCGAGTACCCGTACACGGGTTTAAAACAACTAGAGTTTGCACGTATTTCAATGGCAGCCGTTTACACTGATACGAGTTCTGTACGAGTACGGGTTACGTGAATTTCACTCGTACGAGCAGTTTCTGCGCAGGTCGTGTTTTATCCAAACCGCACGAAGTGAACAACACAAAATTTGAATCAATTCACATTTATACAGGCCGTGACGTACATTTGACGTCATAAATTGTGTCACCGTTAAATTTTTCATTATTAGGGGTGCAAGATTAGCAAAATTATTAACGATGTAGCACAATATTATTACTTTTTTCGCAAAGCATTCACTCGATTTGATTTCACTGGAGATTGTCGATAGACACACGTTAAATTCTGCGCTTGTAAAGGTGGCCACGAATGCTCCACTCGTGCGGGTGAAGATTGTACGAGTGACAGACAACACGTAAACGGAAACCCGGACTCGGACTCGTGTCTATGTGAACGCAGCGTTACTCACATGAGAGATGCATCAACGTGTCATTGACAGTAACGCCTCCACTCGACGTGTTTGTCAGTATTCGGTCGACCACCGGCTTGTTGTTGGAGAATATGTACATGGCCAGCGGCTTGTCCCTGCAAGCCAGCAACACACACAAACACTCAACACAGTGGGTGACTTCACTTTTTGACTTAAGACTTTCTCTGAGTGAATTCGCTGAGCTAAGTCTGAAGTTTCTGCTCAAAGTCCAAAATCACGGCCTAAGTACATAATAAGACCAAAGCTTAGTTGAACTCAGGTCCAAGTACAGACTCTAGCGTTCAGGTTCAGGTTTCGCTAAGCGAATTGGTTCAGCGAAAGTCAACAAGAAAGCCCAGCTAACGCAAAGGGAACGCGCGACAGCAGTGCATGCATGAAGGCCAACTGCGAACAAATGTAAAATCCGTAAAAACCTCTATTTTAGTGCTCAAGGTCATTCAAGGTCATTGCTTTCGGTGTCAATCGAAACCCGTGTATGACTTCTATTAGTGATTAATTGTAACCTTGGCGCTGTCTCGCACCGTTTCCGAGATATGGCCAGTTATTGGTTCAAAATCGCAAAATTTTCCTACCCCCCTCTCATTTAGGACCCTCGATTGGGGTGACCCATATTCAATTTTTGGAAAAGCGTTACAGATCCTGAAACTAGAGTCTTCAGGGCAGCCGATGGTGAAGATTTGATGATCCTAGCGTGCACCGTTTTTGCTTGATCCACCCGTGTGACAGACAGACAGACAGAATTGCGATGGTTAAGACGTGCTATAGCAGTTCCTGCTGTTGCGCGTAAAAAGTAAAGGGTCACATACTGCCTGACACAGAGTGGCGCATAAAAAAAGCACAACATACATGCTTTACGTCGATCGAGAAAATAGACAGTTTTGCAAACAGTTAGCAATGGGCAACTACAATAGTATCATTAGCTCGTGCCAATCAGCTGCATACAATAATCGTTTGTTAAAAAAGCCATCAATGACAGAATGCAGAGCACGTGGACACATTGGTCAAATGATAAAATACGATGAAATATACAAAAGTTATGAAAAAAGCATACACAATAATGCAATGCAGTGTCCGTGCAGTAACGATCGACATTATGTCTGTCAAAATTTCCTAATAACACCTCGCTATAGAAGTTCTTCTTTGTATACAATGATCAAAACTGCTAGGAAGTGAAAATTATAAAATATATATACTGCTGCTTTTGTTTTATCTTTTCTATGTTCATAAATTCTTACTCTACTGCTATTACTACTCTGTCATGTATGTTCCTGTGACGCCTGTAAGTGCATACACGGTCTTGGCATTTGTGTTTGGTTTTATCCAAATAAATTGATGATGATGATGATGATGATCACAATGTCATCAAATCAACACTACGTTCAACTTGAATACAAGTGTTACTACAAAAATGAACTTACCCCTTACAATTCCACAGACACGCTCTATACCAAACAGTATTATGCTGTGTGTGTGTGTCTGTGTGTGCATAAACCTCATGGGTTTACCTGTCATTTAAGATGTCGATTAGTTCATCCACATTCTTGACAGTGACAAAAGGTAAGACTGGACCAAATATCTGAAGATATAAACACGACCATTTTTGCTCTAATATAATTAATTAAGCAATAAGTAAGTTGCCTTTAATCAACAAGTGACAACTGTACAAGTATCAGAACTGCACAAGTATTAAACACGGAAATAGGCAAAACACAACGAACATGTAATATACACGCATGTAAAGGCATAATGATATGTACAAGGATATAACAGCTACTTCTAATTAAAAACAGCCTCTGCGAAGAAAACTTCAATGTGGTAATAAAAGATCTTCAGTGCACTGAATGTCCATCTTGACTGTGTTCATCCTTCCCATGTCATTCTGAATACTGCCAATGTCACCATATGAAATAAAACAAAATCCCAGCTCTCTTGACCGACAACAGAACAAACTAACAGCTTTAACGAATACGGTTGATGCTTAATACTGCAAAATAATTGATTGTGTAAATGGTTTAACCGATCACTTGTAGTAATACTACAAAAAACATCAGTTATAAGCATATAAGGTCCAGTGACAGGCACAACCAAGATTAGAGCAACACGTCATTCAGTAGACAGCAAATAATAGTCGACAGCATAGTAATGATTAATTAATCGATAAAAAAAACCAATTAATTTTTTTAATCCATTTAAATTTGATTTAAGTTTTGGAATTCTTGACTGCCTGAAACAACTGATGATTAACGTTTGTAATCTAATTTTATTTCACATCCGACATGTCATCAAGATTTGTACTTGTATAGTGTTAGTCTAACAGTCTGCAGTTTGTGAGCTTTGACTACACAGTTTGTGTAGTCATCATCACCATCAATCACATTTTTGATTTTGCTTTAGTTTGTGAAAGAAACTGAATTCAGCAGTTTTTGTCATCTTTCTGATGACTACAAAAATTCCAAATTAATCAATATTAATCGATCAACTTTTGGAGTTTAATCGGTTCAATTTTTTAATCAGTACCAGCTGTAATATAAAATACTGCACAATAAACTAGAAACATATGTCCGCTCAGTGTCGACATATTATGTGGCCATCCACATGAAAACTGGCGCACTGGATACCCCCGCCGTGGGAAACGTTCAGACAAGTTTTGGTCGCTATATGCATTTTCGTTTTTGAGTTAAGTTTGCAAAAAGAGTGAGTTAGGAGTTTATAAAAGTGTATCGATCCGATAGATGGATGGGCTAGAGCCGTAATAAAACCCGATAGGAAGGCCGCATAACGAGCTGAGACAACGACACACAGGCCATAACTAGAGGTGCACCGGTAACGCTTTGGCCGATCATCAGCCGGCCAATTATCGGCGCCAAATAATCGGCCGATTGTCGGCCGATTACCGATTGTTTATTTCAGGACGCATCTTCGTTCAATAAAAGTCATACTGTAACGATTGTGAAGTGACAATGGTACGATCGTAGATTGGTAACACTGGCAAACTGGCCGATAATCGGCCGATAATCGGTGCGCCTCTAGATGATACGTGACTGATTACCGAGTCATTAGTAACCTCACTGTCATCAATGTGAACTGCAGTTAAAAGCATTTTTTTGTTTTGCTTACTAAAACAAATAATCGGCCAATACCGATTATCGCCCGATAATCGGTGCATCTCTAGCCATAACTGACCTCGTCTTTCATAATGGAGTCTGAAAGTTGAACGTCAACCAGCAGTGTCGGTGAGATGTAGTTGGTCGTCTCATCGGTTACGCCACCGGCCGCTATCGTACCACTGCTGGCCTCCAGCAGCGACTTTATGCGACTAACAACACACGAGATATAGACATACCGATTAATTCACTCGTTAAATTTCATGCCAGACCAACACACCGATCCTTCTGATTAACTCCACGGAGCACAAACTACACGGCATAGATGTATAAACGTTTTTTAACTTTTTTATTCAGGTCGCGTTTTTTACGTTTTTCCACGTTTTTTTATTTTTTTTCCACGTTTTTTTTATTTTTAAAAAAACGTCAAATGCAAAGTATAAATATGTAAAAATCCAACGAAAAATATTCTTAGAAGATGACTTAGCAATGATTTGTATTGATTTTTTATTTACGTAGCCTATACTGCAAAATATCTTACTTACTTGCTGAAGAGCACTGAAGTCATACAAATTTGGGAATTTGACAACCTACATATGACTCAGTGTGCAAAGATAATAGTTGGATTCATGGCACTGATTTCAGTTATACGAACTCCACTGTATGTAAGCTACATAGATGCACTGGACCGACTCAGTGTTCACTTGAACATTATCTGGTTGTGATAAGCTATTTAACTCAGACAAAAACACCCAAAGATAAAACGGCTGTCGGAACTCATTACATACTTGAAGTGATGGGTATTAACGATGCGTCCGAAGCTATCGGAAGACTGCGGATCATCTCCGTAGAATGACTTGAGAGTGTTCTTGCAATGCTCCACCAGTGGACCCTGCATTTCAGTTTACCAGCATTTTTTTCGAAATGCACAATAAGTTTACAGTGTTATCACAAAAGGTAAAATAACATGGAACGCTTTTTTTTGTAATTTCAATGCTACTAAAACATGGATTTATAAATGCTGATGTAAGAATGCTTGACAGTGTAAATATAGACAATTAAACCTCAGAACCATGGCTTTTATGATGTCAAGCTTTTGTTCATCACAGATTCTAAAAAAACTCAGACATTCAAGATTCTCTGTTTACGTGACAACTGCAGTGCAGTAACTTATGACCAGAATCAGAATGTGATGACTGACACACAGGAGAGACACTGTTTACCATGATCCATAAAGCACAATTCCAGAGATTTCTAGGACAAAAATGTGATGTTTTCTGATAAAAATGGCCATTTTTCTGGTGTGCCTGTTTACGTCCCAGCTTTTGCTGGTACCCACTGCGCCTACCCACGGAGGGATGGCTAGGCTGAGTTGACCTGGGTGGCTGGCTATATACGGAGATGGTTTATCCGCCTGCAGACGGTCACCCATGGAATAACTAACCGGGCCCGGCGTTCATTAACTTCGTCGATGCGACCAACGACGTTACCAATGGAGCCAAACCGCCACCTGTGTGGACATAAAAAAAGCGGACCATGCCCCTCCGGAGCGTAGGCGGGGTGCTCATCTCCCTGTCAAGGCCGTTGAGCCCGTAGGTGGATAGACCACTGAGTCTGTGATGCATGGCCAGTGCGACGCCAGACCTATGGTTACTTCCCAGCTGCAGAGCGTCACCGCCCTTTGGCCGGTACCAAATTATACTGCTTGGTGACAGAGGCACATGGGTGTGAACAACTTGCCCAGAGTTGTTACTCGGTAGCGGACTGGCCGGGAATCGAACTCGCGACCTTTCGATCACGAGCCAACGTGCTAACCACTGAGCCACCGAGCTCATGTGGACATAAGCGCTGCATAAACCGTGGACGGAGTTGCAACTTGCCTGTACTTGGGGCGCACACAGCACGTAGTCCGGCGCAATACACGTCTGACCGCAGTTTGTGAACTTCCCCCACATCAACCGACGTGCCACGAGCTGCAGATCACTGGTGTCGTCGACGTAGACCGGGCTGGACAGTAACACACACACACACACGCACACGTAAGTAAGTAAGTAAAACGTGGATTTATAGAGCGCATAACGTTGAAAATAACCTCTAATGTGCTAGTCACACTAGTAAGAGCTGAACAAGATTGTTTTAAAGAACTGTTTGAAGCTGTCGACACCACACGCCGGAGTTCATATGGCAGTGAGTTCCAGACCGGCAGACCAGCAAACGGAAAAGCCCGGGGATGACCGTACATGGTGCACTACAGAATACTGGATGGGAACCCAGCAGTGTACCAAGTAAAAAAAGCGACTGGAAGAGGTTTCCGTTGTATTAAATGTAAAAAAACGTAAAGTCCTTCCTGAGCCATAAGGCCCATAGAGCGGCGGTGATCTCCATTTCATTAGCCCTCAGCCAGACACCAGTTTACACTGCCAGACTGCAGATACAGGGCTAGTGCATCGCACGGTGTGCCTGTTTACGTCCCAGCTTTCGCTGGTACTCATTGTGCCTACCCATGGAGGGATGGCCAGGCTGAGTTGACCTGGGTGGCTGGCTACATACAAGATGGTTTACCCATGGTCACCCATCCAAGTACTAACCGGGCCCAGCGTTGATCAACCGACCAACGACGTTACCAACTGAGCCAAACCGCCACCATATTAA
>Ga0209052_1000827_pt1 | contig 10610 bp, 1 predicted proteins | sample WorMetHEROISLAND_2_FD_187409 | JGI IMG/M metagenome (GOLD analysis project Ga0209052, IMG submission 187409) | Marine gutless worms symbiont microbial communities from Max Planck institute for Marine Microbiology, Germany - Olavius sp. 4 HERON... | ecosystem: Host-associated > Annelida >...
GTTAGAAACGCGGTGGTACCAGCGCATATCAAGGATCCTCCGCAGGCACCACTGATCCAGAGCATCAATCTTTCTGACGTCGGCTTTTGATAGAGCCCAGCATTCTGATCCGTACAGCATTATTGGAAAAATGCTGGTCAGGGTAGAAGTAACCAATCGCTATGCCGATTCAGTTCAGAAGGTCTAAGGTTAAGGTCATCGTATGGTGACAACCTCAAGTGTGCAGTCACAGTTTGTGTGATGACCTAATTTACTGTCAACACCTGAGATGCTTGACAACTGGACGGATGGTGGTTTATCATGATTGTTTAGGCACTTGGTTCCAACATCTGTTTTTGTTTGTGTGTGATCAGCATTGGCTAGCATGCGTGCAGGCAAATGTTGCGAAAGTGACACATGCTATCAGTTTTTCCCTTTTTGTATATCCACAAGCCACCTAATACAAGACCCTAATTTTATTCGGCAATAATCTGTAAACCATTTTGACTGTGTTTGGAACTTTTCAGCTGTGATAACTTTAAAATAAATATGTATAGGTATAGGTGAAGTTGTCTTTAAAAGTACTACTTATTGAGGTACTCTACAAAGAACAATGCTTTATAAATCACATAAATCGTTGAACTTTAATAAATTTTTAGCATATGTACTAAACATTATACATATACATCATGTCTGTACAACATAAGAGTTTGTCATGTTGCGTTTGTGCTTGATTGATGCATAAAGGGATTTCTGCTGTGTGATCTTGTGGATTCCTCGATGGTATATATGACTGTGCAGAATTATTGTGTTGTTTGTCAGTTTAGTACATTGCCTCCATAGCAAGCAGTAACTAAGAGCGATAATATCTGTCTGGAATTTTTGTCATTGCTGTTGTTATTTAGAATGTGTCAATTATCAGTTAATATGACACTGAAGGAACACATTACAGAGTCACGTACCATAAAACTACTAATACAGGCTGGGGTGTTTATTACAAGCCGGGTGTTTTATGTCACTTGTTCTAGTAGAAGCTGGGGGCTTTTATTAGAAGTTTTCTGGAACGTAATCACGTTGTGGAAAGTAGTGCTGAGATTTGCAATACATGGAGCTAATTATGCCTCTGTTTTATCGAAATCTCAACTTATAAAAGATCGTAAGCTCTTGTTAGATGGTGAATGTTTGATTTGCATGCTTGCTTTGGTCTGTACTATCGTTTGCATTCTGATGAAACTATAGAGGTGCATGCTAGTGTATTGACAGTTTGTACATACAAATACAGCTAGGTATACTTATTGTATATACTGAGTTATGCTCTGCTGTTATTCTTTAGCATACACTAAACGATTGTGTGACGTTATCATACTTTATTCAAGCTGTCTCCAGGGTGGAGCGTAGGCATGGCACGTGGCATGTCACGCTTGACTGTGCAGACTAACTAAACTGAACCATTGTATTTTTACTACCGATGAGGTCACTTGCCAATACTGTTGAGTAGTCATGAACGAAGTTCCTAAAAGACAGTATACGTTGTTGTAATTTATCAGACACCGGACTCCAAAAGCCATTGCCAGCACCCTTCACTGTTTAGCACACAAGAGGAATGTGTCATGTCTACGCCCAGCCCTCATGTGTATATCGTCTCAACACAGTCTCTTGTTGAGTTTATAATACCAAATACCCACCAATCACCAAACGTTAGGTTGATGTGTTGTTTAAGTCGCGTGTCATCTGTCCATTTAATGATGATAGATGACGTCTGCTCCAAGCATGCTCATTTCTGTTGATGTCAGTGGCGTATTTACCGGGGGGGGGGCTTGTGCCTCTCCCCCTTTGAAAGTGAACAAAAATTTCAAAGGAAAGTTTTCAGAAAGTAGAAGTCATATATCTGTGAGACAGTTGGTATGTAATTTGCAGTTTGAATCAGGTCAGCAATTTTAAGCACAGTTGATGTTTGAGCACTCACCCTCCTGATTTCTAAATATGCCACTGGTTGACGTTTATTGTGAATAATTATTGACGATCTTTGTTGGACTGTTATTTAGATGGACAGTAGATTCCACGTGGGCCTAAGTGCTGCTGTGGAGTGCAGGGTGCTGTCATGATTTTGACGTGAAATAGTTTGTTGAGGTTATCTGATTGTATAAAGTTGAGCTAAGTGCAGTAAGTGGACAGTGGTTGGCATTCAAGTGTAAATGGAGATGGTCGGACGTCTGATCTGTTTTCCTATCCATCTGGATCACGTTAACACGCATTGGCTCCAGTCCTTATGCCATGTTAAGTGTCGGTCGTTTTGTTGGGTTCCTAACTCAAAAACATAAAGGCGTAGATAAACCAAAATGGCGTAAACGTTCCCCCAGAGCAGCAGTAACCGGTGTGCCAATTTTCAGTTCACGGATGGCCGCATAATATGTTGGCATTGGGCCGACAGTGTTTCTAGTTTTGAGGCAAAATCCAGCCTGGCGTGGCAACTTGTGGATCAGGGGCCTAATTTACAAAACTTTGTAGGATGAACCTACGAAAACGATACGCAAAAATCAGACATACGAACAGTTTACGATGAATGTACGAAAAGTTATGAAAAAATGCACGATAGCTTATTATCTGACAAATGAAGACATACGAAAGAATTGCAAAAGAATTACAATGTTTCGTAGGTTCATCTTACGAAGTTTTGTAAACTAGGCCGCAGGTCATACTTTGGATCCAGTATATTTGAATGCAGACTTGGATAGAAAATCAACGTCTGTTGGTCACTAGTTCTGAGCGATGCCTGTTAATAAATAGTGACTCGTAGCTAATTGATGATATGTCATGCTACCAGTTAGTGCAGCTTGTTATTATCCTGTTACTGTGCTGTCAAAATCTCGGCAGCCATAAACTGAAACATTGTGAAACATTGTGGTGTCTTGTCACGTGATAACAGACGTCTTCCATGTTGCATGTATTTCTTCACTGAACACTACACCACATTGTGAAATGTATAGTGTTGCCAACTGCACCACTGTGACGTTATTATCTCTCTACTGTATTTTATTGGTGAGCAGCAACAGATTTTAGTAGCAGTGTTCATGAGTTAAAGTTTTGTAAAAATAACAGTTCACGTAAGTTGGCTGCACAGTAGTTAGTTTAGACGCCAATGGATATTATGCTGCATGCCACGTGATGCAATTTTGTCCAATTGTGTTTAGAGGTATTTTAATTTGTGGTATAGTTGAAGTTGTAAAGATTACAACCCCATTACAGTTGACAACAAGATCTTGGTTTTACTTTAGGTGTTGCTGCAACCCTTGTCCTTCACTGATGTGACATTGTTGAACAGTTTGGTGCCGTGCATCTTAGCCTACGATTTTGTGGCACAAAGTGTATTTAACTTTAACATGAGTAGCATACCATACGGCTTGCATAGCCGCGCTACAACTATTCCCAAAAAGTTTACTTTTAGGAATCCAAAAGTAACTGGAAAAATTGTGGATGAACAAAAATCCGAAGTGGTAGTGTCATAGTAGTAGGCCTATGATTCCTACGGACAACTCTGCAGCAAAGTCTTAACATTGTGGTGTACAATCGGCAAGGCAACAGGTTGATTGGTAACAACTAATGCTAGTTTCAAAATTTTAATTACAGAATGACCAGTTCATGTTGTTATATGTTAGGTGACAGTGGGATAGGCCATTTTTCACCTTGGACAAAATGAAATGTTGACAGTGGCTAGTCTGTCGTGCAGTACTGCTAACATTCATCCTTGGAGTAACTACCCCGGTACCGTACCGTACGCTATGTACTTGATATGAATGGTTGGCTGAGCAAGGTTTAACGTCCCACTCGACACAGTTTAGGTCATTTCGGAGACGATGTTTTTACTTGATATGAATGAGTACATTAGTAAAATTATTCTTGGCGTTTTTGTATAAAAATCAGACGAATTAACACCACACGGTTATGTACAAAATCTATTCGTTACAGTTGGCACGATGCATAACGTCCTAATGCCTTTTACAGGGAGCTAGGAGGATGTCACAAATTCTACTGCAACCTGCACCAAAACATGTTCACAGAATGTGCACTAGTATGACTAGAGCTGTCCAACAATGATTTTTCTTAATCGCGTTAATCACGCAATTAATTATTTTAATGGCACATTCATCGAAGTTCTAACACGTATCTGTGGTTTGTATGGCCAGCAGGGGTCGTCAAAAAACCACACGCTGTCCCGCTACTGAACAATGTCAAGTGCTGCTAGCCACTAGACTGTGCCAAGCTTAGCTTGTCCATTCTGCCGTTCAGTCACTGAACAAACTGTTCAATAGTCGAATATACACGGGCGGTGTGGGTGGATATTTCTGTCAATGTTTAAGCACAGAGAGACGGCCGTAAAAGACCAAAGCCGGCTAATGCTAAGAAATTTTTGTGACTGCATCAAAATTTGTAATGGCATTCATTTTATAGATCATGATCAATTCCTTAACGGATTAACTGGACAGCTCTAAATGTGAGACAATACTTATTCAAATAGTTTGCAGTTGCAAGCAACTGAATGGGTTGGGTTGCCTTTTGTCCAAACCAAACTACACTGTATCAGTCCGTAGAGCAAGTAATAGGCCTAAACACATGCCTGTAAGCATTACCTCAGTGTAAACTACCGGTAGTTAATTCTTGGAGTGTCACTTTCACGTTTTAATTATTCTACAAATCTTGCATAATAAGCACACATAATGATGGGACAATTTACATTTGAACGTGTGTACACAGCATAACTGAGTTGTAACAGTACCAAACTACAACGACCTAGTATACGACAACACAATACTGCTATTCCTCAGTCACTTCTATGTACAGAGACGATATTGTGCCAGTTACTAACAAAAAATGGCTGTTACTTTGAACAAAGTATACTCAACAAATACAAAAAGTTAGTAGTTAGAACGCAAGTTAAAAATACAAATGCGGCCAGCTTCTCAGGGTGAACTATGCGTCATCAACGAACGCTGAGTCAACTAACACCATGTCAGACGTCTAATATAATGACCATTATTAACTCTGTACCCAATAACACTGGCAGCTGGACAATACCACAAATTATGACATGCCATTGATATATTTAAAAAAATACATTTTAATTACTTTTTAATAGTTTATTAGGCAAAAAAAATATGAAGCACAAACTGCAAACTATCGGCATTTTACAAGGTGAAACAAATTAAAAATGGGCTTTTGTTACTGTTACTTTAACTGCTGTTAACAATGTGAAAGATGACTATGGTTAACAATCTTCCCTACGTAATACTTTGCTACAGAAAACATTCGGACAGTTTAACATAAGAATACATAACAAACATTATTACTAAGCCAGTTGTATTATACCAATAACTGCTACAGAACTCAATTGAACATGGCACAACATCAAAGAAAATATAGAACATATGATAGGCCCATACAATCCCAGAGATATCTGACTGCCCCAGCCAAGTAGTTAGTCCGTCAGAATCTTATAAGTTACTGCTGCATCAAATGCTGAAGAACTCAGTTAAACCTGTCTGCAAATTGCACAAACCGTTAATGCCTAATGCAGGGCCACGGGTGCATGGATATTACTTACTCCTATTCGTTTCATATCTGTATGGAACAATTAACAAAGCTTACATTTCAGTTTTACATTTACCGGTATTGGCCATGAATGTATTAATTAACTCTTCATGACGCAAAGCAACCATTCAATGATAAATCAACATTAAAACTTTTGGAACTGAGGTAAAAATATCAAAATTTAATGCTACAAAGAATGCACTAGTGTGCAGCACAATCTACGGATGGCAACTCTCAGCTGTTTCACTGATTGAAAATGGCGACTAATACAAAGAATGTGTTGAAAACAGCTGAAAATGGAAATGCCAACAACATGTAGACAGTGCTTAACCAGTGACAGCAGATAAAAAACACGATGTCAGTTAATTTATATCAATATCAACCACTATCAATATCCTATCCATAACCAGAGGACACCAAAAAGACATGTCCTATCTGTATCTGTAAACAATTGCAGATATTCTGGAATACCTACCCGCATACCGATATCCATGCACCTCAACATTCAGCACTGCCTAGAGAACCCAGTTCCTAACGTTGCCAGACGCAAAAATGTGCACATGTCTGAGAGATAGTCCGACATCTGCACTGGTGCTGCGAGACGATAACAACGTTCACAAAATGTTACGCAACTGGAATGAGCAACAAGGAATCACACACAAAAGACTAACGTTTCACCCATCATTGAAAGCGATCGATCGATCGTTGGAAAGCATTAGGTCAATAGACAACTAACTCTCAGTACATACAGTCCACCAACGGCTGTGGGCATCAATGCAGAACACTGCAACATCATAGCCCACAGCCGGACAGTGTCACAACTCACTCACTCACTCACCAGATCGGCCAGCTAACACAGGCGGCATTCACAAACAGAACGTCTACGCGGCGACGGCAGCACTGAGCAATGTTCTATACGGATAAATGCATGCATCACATTATCTAGGTGCATCTGACACATACCTACGCCACACACACAGACACAGACGAGACAGATTCAACGAAACAACGTAGTACAATGCAGAACTTTGGCACAGGAATAGCAGCAGTTGACGTTTTGATGCAGCTTCGTCAGCAGTAAGCCTTGCAGAAGACTGAGCTACTGCACGGAAGTACACGAAGCACAAAGAAGCAATTAACTAACAATAGCGTGGCTTTGGTGTAAATTATTATAACAAACAAAAAGTCGTACATAAAGCAATGTTCAGTAATATGCAGCTACGTCAGTTTCCCAACAACAAGCATCGGCCTAATTGCAGTGAGGTTCGTGTATCTACGCTTTTTAATAGGACAGCAATATTCTAATAATATTCAGTAGATAGCAGCATTAAAATGCCGACAGTTTTCTGGTGCTGAGTCTGAATTCGCATTTGTGTTGCAGTTTTGCCAAAACAGTCCCGAACTGTGTAAACACACAGACATTTGCTGCAGAATAATCACAGACAGTACTGAGAGACAAAAGCTGCAATGAAATCAGATAAGAGATGCTGGAAACCCCTCAGTAGTAATACAAACAAAACAGAGGAAACAAAAAAAAACTGCCAGAAATATGGTAACAACACAGACGCCAACTCTTAATAATATATACACGTAATTAAAAAGCTACAAAATGAATGAGCAATGTGACTTCACTACAGTAAAACTCGCAATGATAGAAACATAATAGTTAACAAAATGCTAACTGATATTTAGATGAGATACACTGTTGGCCAAAATATTGCTTCTTGCTGTTATACTACCAAGCGGCATCCATGCTTTGCAGGAATTCCTTTATTCTTCATCAATTTTATTAAGAAGCAGTTTACATTATTTTTCACAGGATCTTTGACAAAAAGGTCTATAAACAAACGATAATATCATGGTCATAAATGTTACACTGTGTTTATTTCCAATTTTGGGCAGCATTCATTATTTGCTTGTCAATTTAAGAAACAATTGTCACAATTTAACATAAAAGTTATTAAATGCAGAAGCACCAGCTGGCTAGTTATGACAACACAAAATATGCCTGGTGGACTGTGTTCCTTACTGTATGAATATTACATGACAGGTGGCCCACTCTGTATATTTGGTATTCAGAGATCAAATTACTTCTAGTCTAAACATGCCTAATAACTGTGTAGTGCAATATCAGTAAAAACAACCTGAAAGCCATGAGTATTCACATAATTGACAATTTTACATATTTCCCCCAAAAAATCTTGGCTGAACAGCTGCAGACAATTGTGGTATCTTAGAATTTTTCACCGAAGCCGTGAAACAAATAGTAGCTGCATATGTATCACTAATCAAAGGACAATTCAGCCAATGAAGACTGCAGCTGCATGCTAACGAAGTTCAGCTGTTTCACTCTAAGGAAGCAAATTCAAATGAGCATTTGGAAGACGAATAAAACAGTGACAAGCACACAGCAGAAATGCAACACACACGATCCAAGACAAGCTGATAAAGCTCTCATTATCTGGACACTTTCGCAACTATTAGTAACATTAATACCAATAAATATTTACACATTTTAATTCTGTGTAAATTCTAGTGGAAAACTGTGCTCAGCATCAAAACGGCGTTCAGGAGTAACATATATTATACAAATAACTGGATAACCAGTCTTGTGGCAGTGACATGGAATCTCTGTGCAGGCATGACAGCAACAACCAGGCTTTTAAATATCCAGGTTTTTAACAAAAAAGCCTGACCTGATACATTTTACTGGGTTTTGGGGGTTAAACCTGAGTTTTTAAAGGCCAAACTGGATGGGTGTCGGGGTTTTTATGTATTTAAGTTATTCAAATGATCATTGCCAGATACTGTACACATCAAATAAATATCCAAAAAAAATTCGCAAATTCATAGGTTAAAGGTATAAAAACTTAACCGTAATAGAATATTTCATTATTAGTGGCACGACAAACTAAAATTGGATCTAGTTTGAGGTGCGTTTTTATGGTGAGTTTACCCAATAAACCCGCTCGGTCTTTGGGTATGTGTCCGGTTGTCTGAAGCATGAACCCGGGCAACAACAATACAAAGCATCAGCATAGCCCTGGAACTGCGCTATCTCAGTCACTGTATGACGGACACACTAGCACAGCAGCAGCTGAGTGCGTGATATGCTGTCATTGACACACCCAGTAGTCAAGAACATCGATAAGAAAAAGCTGGCAAATAATACTGATCGCTGGACCAACTGGTCAGAGTGGTGCGTACACGAGAACACTGCAACGAACAAACACTCACTAACTGGCTTGTACTGACTAGCCGTCAGATGTAACAGAAATCAGCGCTACGTGCAATACAAGCCAGCACACTGATTGAAGCATCTCATCTCACATATATCAACGATCTACACTAAACGTCCAGTAGACATACAGACCCTGTAATGTGTCTTAATTGCACACAAGACAATCAACAGTACGCCTGCCGATGACTGCCTAAGGGCCGGTTGTTCCAAGCACAGGTTAGAGTTAACCACGAGGTTAACTCGGGGAATTTCCCAAGTTAACTCATGGCGCGTTGTTCCACGCCAAAATCCACCAGTTAAAACGTGCGCGAGGTTAACCCCGGAGTTAAAGTTAAGCTCTGGTTAGTAAACCCGTGGGTTAACCTTAGCATGGAACAATCGGCCCTAAGTGCAACTGAACTGCAGCTGGCTATCTACTGTTGCTACTTGTGACGTGACAATTGTGAAGGTTAGCATCCCAAAACCTTGTCATACAGCATACATTATGCATATGCATGTGCACGTTAATATTACAACGTCACACACCCACGAGAAAGCTTGCACACTAAATGGTCTACTGATGCAGACACGTGAGAGATTTAATGTTCATCAAGAAATGGACAGAATAAATCACACTGATTCCTGAAGCTAAATAAGACAAGATTTATCTTAGTTTGTTTCGTTGTTTGATGACTGAGTGAATACTTCCTACTTATTTCTCACTACATGCCTCATACTGATACTGACGTCTCGGTGTTAAAAAGTCCGCAAAATCCTACATAAGTGGCAAGACTTATGCCAAGCCAAAGACGTGCGAAAAGTTATTTTACATCAGTGGTGCACAAGGTTTTTAAGCGGAGGGCTGTGGTCTGGAACCCATTGTGGGCCAGATTGGTGCAACAGCCGAGCACTGCATCAGCAGAAAGCCACTTTCAATAATTACAATAACATTCACTTTCTTCTTGTACATAGTGGGCCACATGACGACTGGTCATGAGACGGATGTGGCACGTCATGCCGAACTACGTGCACCACTGTTTTACAAGCTCTGGTTGTGTTTATTTCTCTAAGTACACACACAGACATGAAGCAGCATACGGTACTAGAGACAGCTCAAAGCAGACAATTACAGACACAAGCACACACACACACACACACAGTACATGCACAAAAGTCAACAAAGTCATCATCAGACCGTGCAAACATCAACTGCAAGACAAAACCTGCTCGATGTTCATCTATGGTACTAAGATGGATAGTTGTGAAAAATGTCGAGATGTGGCATTCATCGGAACATTGGAGAGTCAGCAATGGATCCAGCCAATGCTGACAGACAGGCCGACGTCTTAGCCTAGAGCTGAGCACCAATCAAATGCCCGCCGCTGACTGACTCTCACATATACGTCCTAGCATTCACATCCTCCCCAACGCCGCCCCAGCGCAGAATGTACTTGCGCTTCCGCCACGTCAGATACCGCAGGCTGTGCGCCTTCAGAATGGTACAGAAAGACATCGCTTCGCGGAATATCCAGCCAAGCAGGTAGTCAAACTTAGAGAATGGCAGAGCACCACCCTACAACAGGCAAACATATGCATAATAATTACAGGAACAAGAAATCTGAGCTAATGCTCATGAGACGCGCCACAGCATCAGTTTAATTTCGTACGCAGGTTGTCTTGGTCTATCTCCAGCATATTTGAACGAAAATTCACTCTAAGTGTGCGTCGCAGCCAAAAATAGCAAAAAAAATCACTTAAAACCCCTATTTTTGGGGTTCAAGGTCGTTCAAGGTCATCAATGTTGGTACCACTGGAAAGCCCGTCC
>Ga0209052_1000828_pt1 | contig 10599 bp, 13 predicted proteins | sample WorMetHEROISLAND_2_FD_187409 | JGI IMG/M metagenome (GOLD analysis project Ga0209052, IMG submission 187409) | Marine gutless worms symbiont microbial communities from Max Planck institute for Marine Microbiology, Germany - Olavius sp. 4 HERON... | ecosystem: Host-associated > Annelida >...
TATTAGAACAATTTTGGACAACTTGTACAGCAGTGGCTGCAGTACATATCTAGTAAGTAATCGAGTGAATAAGTAAGTACCTAAATAAATAAGTAAATATGTCACTAATACGCAAGCATGTAGCGGTGTTGCAAGCCTGGGCTTGCTTAGCTCTTGTTAATATTGTGGCTGCAACACAAGACAAAGATGTTTCATTTCGTTTCGTTTCAGTCACGTGACACAAAAACTAGGAAAAATATCACAAATCCGGTGCAAATTTTTTTAGATATTGCGCCCTAGTTTAAGCAGAATCAGCAGTCACTTGCCAGCTCCCATTGTAAATGAGAAAAAAGACAGATTTTGAAAAAAAAACAAATTCTGACTTTAAAGGTCTCATTACCTTGACCTTGACCTTGGATCAGGTCATATGCCATACTGTCGTCTATCACTCATCGACCTCTACCTACAACCTACATACCACCAAATTTCATTTGAATCAGGAAAAAACGTTTTGCAGGCAGATGCCAGAATGTATGTACAGATAGATGCCCCGACCCCACCCTGTGCACCTTAGATTCAACGGGTTTCCCGAGATCATTGTGCGCCATACAAATTTACTCACTCACTTACTTAACATCGAGACTGGTCGACTCGGTTTCGGCCTAAAGATAGTGTAGAAGTAAACTGGTAACCTGGACGAAAGCCCGTGTTCTCGAGCAGTGCTTGCAGACTGACTGGTGCCAACGTGCTCAGTGCCACGTTTAGACTGAGACTCGCCGGCAGAATTAGCCGCAGCAGACGACTGGTACGCAGCGTCACTGCTATAACTGTACCTCGGAGTACTGCCAAACCGGCTACCAGGGTTACCACGCGGCTGACTGGCCCGAGGTACAGTGCTACGGAAGCAGTCAGCTGCCGGTTGAGCTGTCCTGGCCGAGTTGAAACGTGGGCCACGCCGAGACGTTTGATCTAACAGTGCTGCTTCATCGTTCATCATTCGGTTACTATTGCGACCGGCCGTGTAGTTCCGACCTCCGTGGCTGTAGTGAGCATCGCTTGTATCTCTTGCGTTACCTCTGACCACACAATGCAGGCCGGCACACCAATCACTAACACACTCGGCTGCAGATTGTAATCGTTTCATCAATTCTTCTTGAAAATGAGTCAAATCAAATATTTCAAAGATCTTTTAACTTGCCCGTATCGTTAGAAAAAGTTTCTGCATTTGTAACGAGGACGAAAAGCCATGTTAATGATGCTTGAGTTTTTGATTTGTAATTTGTTTTGCTTTATTTTGCACACGACGTTTGCACAGAGCAACAAAATTTTTGTTATTGTTAGAATGCTGGCCCGAATATGAATAATTGAGCTGCACGCATTCCAAAACAAATTAGTGGCAAAATGAGGCTATTTTTTACTACTGGCCACTGAATAAACAAAATAGTGTTATGTACAAAAACTGTCTAGACTAGCAAATACTATTTCCAATGGTCATCGCCTTTCTTTCTTGCAAAATATTCATTTGATCCCTTAACTTACTTGAATGTTGAACTTGTTTTATGTGGTATATACCTCTGGCTCCAATGCACCACTGAACTCCGTAAAATATGTAATACAATATATGTATGCAGTTTTCAGTCATTAGTGAACAGTGATAATAGCATTTTGGCCCACGATGACTTGAAGACTATGTTATGTAGCTCACAGCTCATAACGGCTGTGCACCATTGCACTCAAACAATCAATCAAACAAGAATAATAAATCAGCCAGTACCTGTGATGCGAGTTGAGGAGCGCAGTTTGTGGATGTAATGGCGTAAATGTCAGAGTTGGAACGTATCCATTAGCAGCAAATGCCTGCAATACGTACGCTAATCAACATGCAAGTTGCACGAATAGGCACACATATTTCGCCCATTTCGTTACTCCCCTTCGCTGCCGTTTTGACGAGTTATCTCGTCATGCGCTATCTGGTAGCTGTGTGCCCTTCTGCCGAGTATACTCGTCATACAACCCATAGCAGTAATGCTTAGCGTGGCACATAGCATTGCAACCATTTCTAGCATAGTCGGCACATGGCATGCTATAGGCTACCTTTGGGCTATTTTTGTGCACTGTTATATTTTACCTGCTATGTTACTGAATACTAATCGATCGCTAAGGTAAACAGAAATGGCACTGTCACTACTGGACTTTACTCATGATGTTGTTTCTGGTTTGCTGTCTGATAACTCTGATGCCGGTGAGGATGAGGCCAAATCTGAATGTGTTCTGCGGATGACTGGCAGACACTTTCCATCAATGATGCATCCTGAGCCGGGTGCCACCAAAGCTCATATCATATCATTGCCGTTTTGGTGTGGCACCTAACAGCACAGAAATGTCGCCAGGTTCGTGGCAGCGAAGGGGTTAACAATAACCTTGAGAAACAGTGCATTACGATGTATCATTCTACAAATTAGTTCAAGACGAAATTAACATCACTAGCAACACGAGGCAACAAATGGAAAAGTGAACTAGAAAACTCTGTGAGTGTGTGACTCAGTATGAAACTGCTGCCGGGCGTCGACCGCCAGAAATGCTAACAGTACGACAGCTGAAACTGACCATGCCGGGATCACAGTAACCAATGCTGCTTGACCAAAGTGGCGCAATCGTAGAAGACTGTGGAAAAAACGGCAAACTCTGTAATATAGCACACAGTGAGAAAATACAGGGTGAGGCACAAAAAGGTGGAACACACGTCATGCTTTACGTAGACTGAGCAACTGGACAGCGTCAGAAACGATTAGCTTTGATCACTGCTGTAAATGTTTGGAACTTTTCACAATTTTGATACGAAAAAAAAAACAAAATAATGAGCTACTTGTAGAAGCTAGTTTGATACTGTGGGTATAGAGTTAATTAACAACACAAGGTTAAAGCGTTAACGACATACGGCAGCAGCGAGACAATACATGTACCTGTTTTGACACAGATCAAGAGTGTAACCAACACACGGACAGACTGACAGAATTAACCACCATACACTTGCCCACACTTGCACACAGTGTGAAGTGTATGCAGTGAAGCAGCAATATTAACCAGTGTTTCAAAGTACTTAACGCAAAATCCAATGTTCAATCAGCTCTATTAACCATTTAGTTACCAGCAGAAAATCTAACCTGAGGAGTGATGTACTGGATGCTTGGCACGGGCGATGTATATGCATACTTCGGAGACACAAATCCTGTCACTTCATACTGCGGCTTTAGCGACTCTTTTGCCATAAAACTGCCAGTACTTCTCAGCATCTGCTTGGCCTTAATTCGAGCCTACAAGCCATTTATACACCTCAACAGTAGAGCCAGCCACAATTGCCAAATAAACGTGCACAATAGTTTCACTAGCAATGCGTCTGTCACATACAGACGAAGCCAGTGCTATGGGACATTGACATCCTCTACAATTTAGCCCAGCCACAGCGACAGCTTTCACAACAGCACCGGCTGAACTCATTTGACCTAAAAGTCAAAAAGTAAGCAAAAAAACCATGTACTGCCGAAGTGCGCAATGTGTGAACAGACAAAATGAGGGCACATTACGTAGCAGATAGAACAGACTGACTGCGACTAGTGTAACTTTAGATAATGTCTGAATGTGTTAGGCTGAAGAGATGGAAGAAAGTTCCAAATTCCAAATTTTATTTGGAATTTGAATTTATGTACCAAAGACTTCACCAAAGAGACAATCATGACTCAGTGGTTAAGGCAATAAACTCTTAGGATGGCAGACCGCGGTTCAATTCCTGTTTAAACCCACACGTAATTGGAACAATGACAAGGATATCTGTCGACAACTGATTCCATGCTCCGAGAAGTCATTTTCATAGACTAGACCATCTCAGCACAACATGTCATCTGCACTCGGCAGTGACTGCGGATCAAGCAAATGCCTGACCAAGAAACTAACGTCAGAGAAACTCAACAAACGTTCTAAACAAAATTATCAGACCCATCAGCTGTGCACCTACATTTGAACTGCTCATTACATTGGAGCAACCAATGCACAGAATGCTGTTGCCTTTGCATTTCATTCAGTAAACATGATTGAAAAACAGGCATCTGTGAAGATTGCTTAACCACAAACTGACAAGTCCACGAATCATTCATGACATTTACTCACTCAAATGGGCATTCACTGATTAATATTCACTGACATACAACCACAGAAACACTACTTAAATGGCACTGTATGACACCAACTTTTTGGAATGCAAGCAAACTGTGCAGTCATAGTATTAGACGTATTAGGCACTGGATTTTAATGTGCAGATATAGATTACAACACACCTCAGCATGATGCAAATAAGTACACCTCATAAAATCATTAACAAATTAAACTTTTTCAGCTGAACAATTAAACATTTAAAACTTGAAGTCTTTTCCGGTTTTTTTTCAAAAATCAAATACTGTATATACAAATGCTGCAACAACACACCATTATCGGCACTCCTTGGAATGTGCGAACTTCTTCGCGAAGATAGCAGTAAGCCTTCTGAGCATCCTCCTCAGTATCGAAAGTAACATACCAGCTGTTGTTATGTGCAAATTCACAGCTGACAAACTTTGGACACAATTCACTGGCGAAAAGATTGGCAACCTCCTGTCAATGTCACATCACAACTACTCTGTTGTAAGTCTAAGAACTGTGACTGAAAGTCCGAAAAACTGTCACTTCAAGCAAGTAATGTAAAACGCTTCTCAAAAGATCCAATTAACTTCAGCCATGCCACCGATCGCAAATGCTGTTAAGTTGGCCTTGGCTGTTAACATTCCTGTTGTAACTCATTGCAAACGAGCAAACTGGATTCACACTGCTAAAGTCTAAATATGAGTACTTAGTGGCATAAGGAAAGAGCACTTGGCCAACACTGCCAAGAAGTCAAACCTTAGAGGTGGCCATGTCTGAGCCCTTGACTAAAAGTGATAAAAATGTTGAGAAACATCATCTTCCAAAACGTTCTCGAAAAAGGAAATTGTGAATTACTACTCACAACAACGACTAGCAGTAAAAGTCGCAAGCTATCATGATATCTTCAATTCATGCATCTACGTGAAGCTACACTGAGATTATTATGACCAAATGAATCAGTGTTCCATAAATAGTCATCAGCAATGACAGAAACCTCTAATGGTGTTGATTCAGGTATTTCTCGTAAAATGACAATGCATCGCTTATGTACAGGTCGAACCTTTTTACCAAGTTCATCAACTTGAACGTATGCTGACTCTGTACAGACATATACACAGCCACAGAAACAATGTAAATTGGCTACTTTGGAGACAGATGTTTCGGACCTGCAGGCCCAAAACTGTTCAGCCGAGACAAACCGACGTTAACTTTGAACAGTTTAAGCAGCTGCTAAAGACATTTTTTTCAGTTGTTGAGATTGTGCCACATCGTGACTAACTGTTCAATCCATGCCTCTTAAGTTCTCTTACTTGCTTCCTCAAATTGTTGACACCTTTACCAGAGATGCACCAATTGTCAGATTTGCTAATAATCGGTATTCGCTGATTTTCAATTTACATAATCGGCATCAGTTGATAATCTGCCGATTATCGACCCCTGCTGATTACCAGCAGATTATGAACCGTTTTACTGAGTATATAAGCACAGCGCTGATGAGCAGACGACGCTGACTCGGCACAATAGTTGGTGTCTAGCAACGGCTGCTAACCTCTTGATGCCATTCTGAGGCCAGCACTTCAGTGAATTTGACATGCGATCAATTCTTAGCTCAGGTATGCAGACACTGATCACCTGCATAACTGACTTTATGCAACAATCGGCAATCAGCCAAGAGGCTGACCAATAATTGGCCATTGTCGTATCAGTGAATTTCTAATCTTTACACTATTAGTACATTACAAAATCCAGCATCCAATGCAAGAAAGCAAAGAAAATAAGCTTCCACTGTAACAAACACTATACAGTTTGCTATACCTTTCAGCACTTCCACAATAAGTTGCATATCGGTTGTTAGCTGTTTGATCTGATTAAATGAAGCCACCGTAGCAATTGGCACAAACTGGTCGGAATCCATCTGTGATACAAGGTATGTATCCACGGCCAAATTCTCCCTGATTCACCAAAAAACAACGTCAATACAAAAATGCACTTCACCACAACATCTATCAATGCTATGTATTCCAGTACCAAACAGACACATTGCACAATATAAATGAAATGCAGCTAATAATCATTAAAATGTGCCAAATTAGGATGTGAATGTCTCGCAACAAAAACAGTACGTTTGAAATCTATCAAATTTACACAGATGTTCCATGATACTCTCTACTTACCGAGAAAAATAATACTCCAACTGATTTTTCAACATTACTCGAAGCTGATCTGCAGGCTGTGCGTCTTTGCCAGCTAAATCATACACACATTATCACTGCTGATAAAAACCATTTTAATTACAAGCCCTTAAAACAACTCTCAGCAGATCTGCAAACTCAGTTTTACATATCTATGAATAATTGACATAATATAGGGATGTGGAAATTAATAATTAATTAATTGATTAATCATTAAAAAAGTGACTGGTTAATTTTTTTAATCGACTGAAATTCCATTAAAATTTCGGACTTGTTAACATCACTAATCTGCACTTTTCTGGACCGTTGATTGCATAAAGAAAAAGGGCTGATATCTCGAACATTTACTGTTAGCAGTTTTGCACAACTAGACAAAATTTTGGAGAAAAAAACTGTCAGCAAAAGTGACAAAAATCTGGAAAAATGTGCTTTATGTGTGTCATTCTAAATAAATGCTTATAGGTAAAAATGCAATATTTCGCTTGTTCTGATTTCCCCAGGTAGTGCAGGAACAGACGCTGGGTGAGGTGGAAACTTAAATGGTCGTTTGATGGCCAGTTGTGTCAGAAATATTCGTACCAAAAATTATTAAAATCTGATAATCCTCCTTCAAGTTACAATCAATAACGTCGGGAATCCTTTTTGTGACACAGTGTATACCATGAAGAATATATTTAAGCTAAGAAACAAAAGCACATCAGTTGCTAGCTAAGTAAAGTCATGCTAAATTTGTAATTGCTGAAGTAAGAAAATACCTAAGCCAATATTTTGCAAGTAACATTTTAATCAAAAAAATTTATAGCCCGAATAAGCAAATGACTACAAACATTTACACTAGCAGCTGAAGATAGGAGCGTTTGGCAAACATTACAAAGAGACTGTCTGTCATAAAGGTGCTGAATGACTGGATCACTGACAGAGAAGAACACACAAAAACCTGTCACTTCTTGTTGGTCAGCATCCGGTGAAAACAGAATTGATGAACGCGGTGAAATGTCTAAACTGTTGGGACTTGCGGACTGATAGTCGGACGCCGGAGAGCAGAGAGGTGAGGTGGGATAGATGACTGACATCTGTACGAGGCCCGGGCGCAGATCAATGCCACTGTTCACGGTGATGATCGACGAACCTGCACAACAGACGATGCAATTCATCCGCATTGACTTTTGCCCGCCGTGGCGACATCTTGTGGCTAACAAAAATCATCATTCTGAGGCAGGCAGCAACATCAGCTGCCGAAGCGTCATCAAACTAGTAAATAAAGGCAGTAACTTGATGCATTCTTACACTTTATTAGTTACTGTTTCAGCCTTCGAGCATAATGAAGGACAGTCAATTTAGGCATGGAAAGATAGTGATTTTTTCATTGCACTATCGACATGCCTATTTCAGCTATCCTGCACCTACAAATCCAGCCAAGTCTAGATGTGCCTGAAGTAGCAGAAATAACAGATTTCGACAGGTCCGACCTGTAGAAATGTTGGTAACTGCCAGGTCAGGCGCTAGCGGATCAGACCAATGCGTTGACGTTATGTCGATGGCAGCTGTTGACGTCACTGTCTGCGAACTCTGAAAAACCTCTGCGTTCGGATTGAGGCTTGTCGTAGTCATCTGAGACACACCAGTTGACACTACCGTGCATTAGTCAAGTGACTGCAGCGATTCATGTGTACGTAAACTTGCAACACAGGCAGCAATACCGTCCAACGAATACCCACCAGTAGAATCAATGACTCTTAACAACAGAGGCGGATTTAGGCATAATATATAATAATAGGTAAATGAACTCCATCAATACTGGCTATAGCTAAAGAGACCAGCTATCTATTTCGAATGATTTCTGTTTTGGCGCAGCGCTTTAATGCTGTTTTGTTGCATGACAGTTTGCCGATCACTGACTGCACGGACTGACTCACCTTTGTATTGCTTACCGTAGTTAATTTTTAGGCTCCCTTGGGATCGGAGTACCGAGGGTGAAAAAAATAATAAAGCCAATTTATACACGGCGTCTAAAAGCAAAAAGTCACTAGGCGCCGTAGCCTAATCAAACAAGTGTGTTTTTCGCAGCTTTTTGAACTGTTCGTAGTCTTCTACCGCTCGCTGCGCACAGGCAAAAAGTTCCAGACTCGTGAGCCGGCGACTGCGAACAATCTATCAACGAGCCTTGTCCTTGTGCTTGGTACCACACACGTGAAGGAGACAGCTGAACGTAGTCGGCGAATGTCATCGCCAAGTTGCAATCGTCGACCAGGTATGGAGATGCCAAGCCGCTCAGTGTCTGTTCGGCCGAACAGGGGCCCCACAGTCGGACAGCAGCGTGACATTTTCTGGCCTGTGAGGGCCTCTTCATGACGTGTTGCGACATTAAAAAGTTCACTTGGCCCAGCACGATATTCTGCGGCCTATATGTGTGTAAGGCTTCCAAATTCGAAAAAATGTATCTCAAATCAGACAACAGCAGCAGTACTGCGTACAGTTGTAACGCTGAATTCATGTAAATTTTTGTACGTTAACGTCAGAAAATTTATGTGGTGGCTCCCACATTCTTACAGAACAGGGCCTAATCGGGTTTCAATCCGGCCCTGCTAAATAGGCTCTGTAAAAATCTATACCAAGTTTACAGTATATCTTGTCTGATAGTCTGGTACTGTAATATCTCACAAGCAAACTGATGTGACTAGAAATTTTCTTTACTGGCTCTGGAGTTGCTAGGCAGTTTTTGTCGAAAAAGAAGAGCAAAAAATAGAGACTCATCTTTCTAACTCAAGTCTAGAGAACTCCAATGACTGACTCCAAGATAACTTAAAGATGACGCAAGACAAAAAGGTTATCATTGTCGAATAGAATGTCGGCAGAGAAGATGACGAGTGACGACGACGTGCCTGCAGCGGTTGTCGTTTGGGGCGTCGCCGGACGCAAATCACCGACGAATTGGCGGCATAGTAGAAGACTTCACCGGGAAGCATCAGTCACGCTGAGACAGTGCAGCGCCGGGACACGCAGCGCGCCCGGCCAGCGTCCCATATGTTAGCATTATCAGCACGAGCACGGCGCGACAACCGCACGCTGGCCGGCCCAGCGGCGGCCACTCCAACGACCAACGAACCAACGACACCCGACGACATCCAGAGTCCAGACGTCGAGCAACACAACTGACCGGACGCCGGACGACTGACGTCGACAGTCGCCAGCTTGCACAGTGCACGGACCGGACCGACCGGAGCGACTAGAGCGCCAGCCAGTCACAGCATCAATCAGCTGGTACCCGGTCGTTACGCGGCCGACGAGCCGTGTCGTGTCGCTAGTGCTCAAATGCCACGTCTGCTGCAGTGCGCCGCGCAGGCAGCAGTGCCGACTCGACGCGTAGGCTGGCAGTCCGAGTTGGCAGGGCGGGAAAGGCAGGCAGGCGGGCGGGCACGAGTGCGTGTGCGTGGGCGGCCGTTCTGTTTGATATTAATTACGCGCTAAGTGCTCTGTGAGTGTGTGTGCCGCCCGCTGGTGACGCTGTCAAGAGCAGATCGCACGCATGCGACCAGCCGGCCTAGAGCGTGGGTCAATGCAGTGTGTAGTGACTGAGGGACACTGACAGTCTGCATACTCGGCGACGTTAACTTAGCGCCACGCGGCGAGACGTCGCCACCACCGCTGCTGCTGCTGCTGCTGCTGCTGTTGCTATGCTAATGACACGCCGGCCGCCGTACGCCGCACGTCACCTGTACGCGCAGTCAACAGCAACAGTCTTCCCTCCTCAGACCGCCGCCGCCGCCGACACTCTGTCTCTGTCTGTCTGTCTGTCTGTCTGTGTGCGCTCGTCATCTCGGCGTGTTCTTCTATCTCCCTGGGCGGCGCGCTGCAGCCCGTCACCGCCGCCTTCCTTCCTTCCTGAAGCACGCAGCCAGCGGCGCGCCGGCGGCAACGATCAATGAATGAATGCGCCACAACGACCACCGACCGACCAACAGGTCTCTGCTACTGCCAGCGCCGCCGCCGGCCCGGCACGGCCCGGCGAACAGCTGATCCAACATTACGTACGCTACAGACCTCACCAGCAAACCGGCGTCCTCGCCGCCATTAACGACCCTCGCACACGTGCGACGACATCAAAATAGAATAAAATAAATCCAGCTACGGCAACTGCAAAACAACTTATTTTGTTTTATCGCAATGCATGCGACAAACTACAACTTCTGTGCAAATTTGCAGCGCCACGTTTCGCTCGGTGATAAACAGTGAACGGGAAGGTAGGACCGAACCC
>Ga0209052_1000829_pt1 | contig 10586 bp, 11 predicted proteins | sample WorMetHEROISLAND_2_FD_187409 | JGI IMG/M metagenome (GOLD analysis project Ga0209052, IMG submission 187409) | Marine gutless worms symbiont microbial communities from Max Planck institute for Marine Microbiology, Germany - Olavius sp. 4 HERON... | ecosystem: Host-associated > Annelida >...
GGTGGCTATTTTTTAAATTTTCTCACTTGTGTGCGTTTTTTAAAAATGAACATGTCCATTTTCCGTCGTAGAGGTCGCAGCGTCTTAGCGCGTTGTAGTGGCAGTAGTACTCTTAGTAGTGTATTTCGATCACTTCGTCGTGGTCGTTGTCGTAATTGTGATATAGGCATTACTCGATGTACGATTTTGATAGTAAATCAATACTCGGCGTAAATCCAGCAAAGATGCTCTCTGCAGATTACGTATTCCGTAAGTCAGCGTATTGCAATATTAGGCCTAAGAATTCAATGAAGACATCGAATCAGCACGTTGCACAAGAGTTTGAGCTGCTGAGGAAAATTTGCACAACATTTGATTCGTCCTCGTGAATATTCAGGATAGGGGCCTACAACTGTATGTTCGCGTGAAAAAGTGAACTTTAAAGTTTAAACTGCAGTATCTCTTGAACCATATTAGCGAATTAACGAAATTTGCAAGATATGTTGAATGAATACTCGTACGTAGACGGTAGAGTTTAGTTTAATCTCGTACTGCCGTTGCTTATCTGCAGACGTTTTTCTATGGGGATTGTTTTTATTGGCGCACCATGTATGCACGTCGTACCACTGATTAACAGGTGCGTGTCTGTGTGCGCATGCGCGGCGCTGATCGATCACGAAACGTCAAACATAGCGCGAGCGAGCGAGCGCCGTGCTAGTCGTAACGATGCAATCTATATTGCGTTGTCGTCCTTTGGCACCAGGGACAAGGTACCAGAGATAGGTTCTGCCCCAGTCAGGCTGACGCCGGCTGGTCTGGCTTCACGGTCGATCGAATGCGGCGGTCGGAGTCAATTCCTCTGGCCGACGTCACTGCGACGCTATCCTAGCTCCCCGTTCAATGATTAAGGCTACGTTCACATAGACACGAGTGCGAGTACGAGTCTGAGTTCGGGTTTCCGTTTACGGGTTGTCTGTCACTCGTACAAGCTTCACCGGCACGAGTGGAGCGTTCGCGGTCACTTGTACAAGCACACAACTCAACGCGTGTCTGTTGACAATCTCCAGTGAAATCGAATCGAGTGAATGCTTTGCGAAAACGAATAACAGTATTCTACTACATACTTAATAATTTTACTAATCACGCGCCCCTAATAATGAGCAAGTTAACGTTGAGAATCTGTGACGTTAAATATGCGTCATGGCCTGTATAAATAAAATTAATACAATTTTTGTGTTGTTCACTTCGTACGGGTTGGATAAAACACGACCTGCACAGAAACTGCTCATACGAGTGAAATTCACAGGTAACCCGTACTCGTACAGAACTCGTATCAATGTGAACGGCCGCCATTGAAATACATGCAAACTCGTGTTTTTTGGAACCCGGGGCGTCCAAAGGGTTAACGTTGTTATCGACCAGGCGGCTGATGACGCCTAATCTGTTCACGATTATGCCAAAAAGATCAAATAACGAAAATACTAATGTATTCAGGTCCATTCAATAATATCATTGTCGTCTTTCGATCTGCTGCTGCTGTTTCCGGTGCGCAGCAGTTTGTTATGCCATTCTATCTTTAGGCACGTTATAATTCATCTCCAAAAAGCGAAGAAGTTTAGTTTTTTGGCGCTAATCTAGTATATCGATTAGTTAGCCAGGCGCATGGCGACATGCTGCAGCTACATTCCTCGGCATTGGTCATTTCTCCTAGCGGATATTAAGGGTGCGTTCACACAGACACGAGTGCGAGTCCGACTAACCGTATTTAAAGAAACACGAGTTTGCGTGTATTTCAATGGCGGCCGTTCACATTGATACGAGTTCTGTACGAGTACGGGTCACCTGTGAATTCCACTCGTACGAGCAATTTCTGTGGAGGTCGTGTTTTTTTAACCAACCCGTATGAAGTGAACAACACAAAATTTGTATTAATTTAATTAATAGATGCCATGACGCATATTTGACCTCGTTAATTGTCAGCCTTAAATTGTACATTATTAGGGATGCGGGATTAGTAAAATTATTAAGTATGTAGTAGAATAATGTTATTTGTTTTCGCAAAGCATTCACTCAATTCGATTTCAGTGGAGATCGTCGATAGACACGCGTTGAGTTATGTGCTTGTACAAGTGACCGCGAACGCTCCACTTGTGCGCGTGAAGCTTGTACGAGTGACAGACAACCCTTAAGCGGAAACTCGGACTCGGACTCGTACTCGCACTCGTGTCTATATGAACGCAGCCTAACTCCCAAGTTGATATCTGTTTCAATGTGATGCTTGTGCGATTGTCACTTGCAAGTAGATGCAACTTGCTTACTTACTTACTTTCTTCGGTAAAAACATTTTAGCTAATGTTTCTGCATACTTGTCTACATTGGGTGGATTTCGTCCAGGGGGATATTTTGTCATACAGTATTATTGGGGGATTCTGTCCGGGGGGGATTTTGTTTAGAGGGGATTTTGTCCTGGATTCAGAAAACTGGGCCACTTTCATTCGACGGCTTTTGTGCGATAATGATCGCTTCTTGGCATTTGTTCTCAAGACGTAATTAGCTGCTCGATGACGTTCTGCTGAAGTTTCGTCGGTTATTATCTGAGATAATTATTGCACGGACGGATAATGACAAACCAAACAGCCGATCCTCATTACTTGCTACGAAGCTTGAGGCCGCATTCGTCCGTTCAAGCCTTGTTTTAACACTGACGAAGTGACGATGGAACTGAAGAGTATTGCAACTGTAACGATGTAGTCGGACTATAGTGACGTCGCCAAGCAGAAGCAGTCACCGTAATTCTTTACGTATAACGTTAACGTTTTGTTTGCTTCCTATCGCCCAGCGTGCAACGCAAAGCCTGTACACGCTAGAAAAGTGGCAAACGGTGTGAATTATTGCAACGTTGGGGGTTTTTGTTCGTGTTTATGACTATTTTTTTTATTGTTCCACAGGAACGTGAATTATTTACTGTACCAAGACGTATGTAAAGCGCGCGTATTAAAATTGCTAAACAAATTTCGGGGGCATTGCTCTCGGACCCGGTCGACTAGGACTCAGACCCCCTGGAAGGGAAAAGAGGGAAACGGGAGGATATGAATGTAACGGAGAGGGAGAATGGTACGAGAAGACATGGAAGGGGAGGACAGACGAAATTCGTGATACGCCGCCAGTATGAGTTCGCTGTTTTGATGGACAGGCCTTCACGTGATAACGCTGCGTCTATTGTCCGCAGACGGGTACGGAGCGCGGGTGTCGTTTGACAAGAACGGAGACAGCAAAGGGCGCTACAACATCATGAACTTCAGACGCAACCGCGCCACGCGACGCTACGAGTACGTGACGATTGGTCGTTGGGCAGACGAGTTGCACATGGACGTAGACGACCACGGTATTAACCGCATCGCCTGGGCCGGAGGTGAGCGAGTGCAGGCGGCCAGTTTTCGTTCTCGTTATCGTGCTCCGCCCGCCCGGGCCTGACTTCTGACGGTGTTTGTATTTCATCGAAAACATGATAAATGTCAAGGTTTTACTGACCACACGATACCGCGGCGTGATTTGCTACGTTTTTTTTTGCCTAACTGTTACTCAGCTCATTGAGTCGCGTGGTTTTTCTGGCAGTCTTCCGCTCATGTTTTGTCACGTTGTATTCTATGTTAGGCCGTACATGATTGCTGGTGTCTGAGAAAAGAAGACGGAAGAAGAACCAGCACAGCAGATATGACCTGGTTGAGAAGACTGTTGCGAATATCATGAATGAATGAATGAATGAATGAATGAATGAATGAGTAAACTTTATTATAGTGTTGCAGCCAAAAGGCGTGATAAGATGAGAAACGAGACTGCGCAGAGAATTCTACACCAGGAAAGGACAACGTGGTTCGGGCATGTTTCAAGGATGGGAAGTGAACGGCTGCCAGTAAAGGTGATGGACTGCTCTAGAAATGGGCGGACGAACCAAGGAAGACAACCAAAGAAATGAATGGAGAACATAAAGAAAGACATGGAACAAGAAACATGCAATTTGAGGAAGCAATGGCAGTTGTGTATGACAGAGTCAAATGGAGACGTCTACTAGCAGCCTCATCATCATTTTCTTAACGATGGAAGAGACAGAAAGAAGTGTAGTAGTAGTGGTGGTGGTGGTGGTGGTCGTGGTGGTCATAGTAGTAGTCCTAGTTCTACTACCAGTAGTAAGCTTTTCAGTCAAACAATCAATCAATCAGTCAATCAGTATTTTTAATTCCCCAATAAAACGAAGTTAGAAAGTTACCTCATTCATTTATTCATTTCTTTATTGCCAACAAATGTCAAAACGCATTCGCTGTTACATATGACTAAAAAGCATATTACGATTATGTTAGTAAGCAAGTAAATAATAGTGTAAGAATACACTTCAAACGTATATGCATGCATATTGCAGGTTGCAAATATGAATCAAGTACAGTGTAGCATCCACTAATTTAACACAAATATTGAGTTATCTAGCATAACGTAGACAAATTGCAAGTTTCACGGAGACAGGTTATGAGGCAATGATAAATAAACAATGAACAATGATCAGCGCCAGGTAATATATTGTAATGTTATAATATTAATCAATAAGTCTTTATATAGCAGTCTGGTCGTGAAGTTGGCGTCAGTCAGGTGTCCGGTGCATGTTGGTAATTGTCTATTCTGAGATGAAGTGAGACGGAGATTGTAGTGTTGTTATGCTAGATTAGTTGGTGGAAGGAGGTGGTGGAGTGAATGTCCAGTGTTATTGCACAATTTGTTAAACAGCCGGGCATCGGAATCCTCCACCATTTCGCCGAAATAGGTTACGACCCTTTTCAATTTAATTTAATTAATGAAAGAGGGAGACCAAATTCTGTTTAGCCGTTTGTGTACTTCGCATCAGCCAATCTCGTAAAGTTGTCGGAGTAGCATTAGTTCGAGGTCTGTCTGTTGTTTGACAGGTACATACGACATTCCAATATCGCAGTGCAGCTGGCCATGCGACGTCGGCCACATCAAACGAGTTCAACAGGGCGACACCTGCTGTTGGGTCTGCACAGCACACACGGGCGGCTTAGCGTCTCGGTCTGGGTAGTTACTGATCTATCTGGCATACGCACGGTTAGGGTTAGGGTTGGTGAAGGTACTACTGAGGCAAAGATCAGGGCTGTGTCGCCACGTGCTGTTGGGTGTGCACACCGTGCGATGCTGACTCGTACGTCGAAGACGAGTACACGTGTCGCGCGTGCCCTGACGGCTGGTGGCCGACCGATGACCGGCGTGGTTGTCTGCGACTGATCGAGCAATACATGCGATGCGACTACTACTACGCCCTACTACTACTACTACTACTACAAGCAGTACATGCGATGGGACAGTCCATTTGCCATCGTGCCGGCAGCGCTGGCCGTCCTCGGCGTTGCGGCCACGTGTGGAGTCGTCGCCGCCTTCCTCAAGCACATCGATACGCCGATAGTCAAAGCGTCCGGGCGCGAACTCAGCTTCATGCTCTTCTCCGGCTTCATCATCTGCTACCTGCAGACGTTCGTCATACTCGCCAAGGTAAGTCGTTGATTGACACCTGTCCAGGTGAGTCGTGGTGAGTCGTACTCGCCAAGCCGGGTCCAGTCGTCTGCGGCATTCAGCGTTTTGGCGTCGGCGTCGGGTTTGCCGTCACGTACGCCGCTCTGCTGACCAAGACTAACCGTATCTCGCGTATCTTCGACAGTGCCCGACACTCGGCTAAACGCCCGCCGTTTATCAGCCCTAGATCTCAGGTGATCTCGACCTACCTATGTACATATTACACATACGTGGCTTAACTGAAATGAAACGAGACGCATTTTTTGTTTCTGTATCTTTATTTTAGCAACTCGCTATTTTAATAAAATGTATTGAACGTATTTTATGTCATACATTTACGTTTGTTTTATGCATTAAAAGATTTACTTACTTACGTCCGTTTTTTCTGTACCGGCAAAAACTTTGGGAGGAGAACACGATTGTGTATCTATTACTTCAGTAGTTCAGCTACATAAAAGCATACAGCTACGTGAATAACATTTGGCTTATAGTTCGTATGTACTAAGCAGATTCAACGATATAATTAATCATTTCTGACAGGTCAAGGTCAAATGATTGATTATATCGTTGAACTCTCAGTGAACTCTCTACTATCGTAACGTATAATTAGTCCACTGGCATTATGCTTCGCCGTCTCGTCTGCGTGGCCAGCTTCGTTAACAGCCAAGTCTAACAGTGCTAACAGTGCTGGTTGGTAACAGGCTATAACAGGACGTACGGTTACGCGGAACTCGCAGTTTTCTTCCGGTAACCATTACCAATGCTCACATTGGTACCAAGACGGTAGACGGCGTACACGCGAACGGTCAATCACCCATCCCGGTATCAACCCCACTCGACGTGTGAAGCAACAGCATATACTTATAATACATGCAGATTGATGTGCGCCGTGCCACTTGCACCCGACGATGCAATGCTGGGGTGGAAGGTACTGAGGTCGAGGTCACAGTTGTTAGGTTTAAAACCACATCGCGCTAGTGTCATCGGCTACATATTTTGTTCGTTTTACTGTACCTTCATAGGACTACTAAGTTAGCGAGTTCTAGTAAAAGCATTATGACACCGTGCGTTATTTTATCGTTATTTTACTACAATTTATCATTTTTATGATCGTCTGTTTTATGTGTTTTATGATTTATGATCAGGTCGTCATCTCTCTACTGTTAATATCTGTACAAGTGATCGGAGCCACAATCTGGTTAATATTAGAACCGCCCGGAGTTAGACCATATCACCCGTTCGGTCGCAAAGACCAAGTGAGTTCGACATTTTTTCTCAACATTTTTAATCGTTTCTGAATCCGCTTTTGTAACTCTGACTGATAGCGGTCTCGCGTGTATTCCAATAGATCTGAAGTGTTTTTTTTCATAGAGCAGGTAACGATTAAAATTTTTTAGTAGTAATCTTTTCAAAATAACTAACGATTGATTAGGCCTAATCATTAATTTCGATTAAAAACTAAAATGTGATCATTCAATGATCACATTTTAGTTTTTAATCGAAATTAATGATTAGGCCTAATTAATCGTTAGTTACAATGATTGTCCAAGAACACGTACCGTAGCCTGTTTTCGCATACTTGTAGAATCGTTATCACTTACGCCGCTAGCAGCTGCTGCAGCTGTTCCAATTACAAATGCAACGAGACACAGTCAGTTATGCGTGTTTTCGTCCAGTTTTGCAGGCAGACTATAGAACGTTCGTCTTCTCCGGAAAAAGAGATGACTATTTTCTTTCGACAGTGTTTCCCGCTGAGCTAACGAAGAGTCGTTCACACGAAACAGATGTTGCAGGGACGCGACGTATCTACTTTGGTGTGCTCTTTCTTGGTGTGACTTTGATCGAAAATTCAACGATTAAATATTTTAATAGTAAGTAAGTACATTTGAATAGCACACATTGTCGATGGGAAACCCGCCCAATCTCAGTCGAATCGTTCTAATAATCACTCAGTCTAATCGTTCAGTAGACCTACGTGATAGAACCGTGAGCAAACGTCGAGCTATTCAGTTAATCTGTATGGATTGTCAAGGTGGTACTGAAATGCCGAATGAAGGACCAGTGGTTCGCGGAGTTATACTCCACACGGTGGGTCGTGAATTGACGATGAGGGACCAGTGGTTTCTGCTGTCTCTCGTCTACAACATGTTGCTGATCGTCGTGTGCACCGTCTATGCGGTCAAAACGCGCAAAATTCCGGAGAATTTCAACGAGTCGAAACACATTGGGTTCACCATGTACACGACGTGCGTCATCTGGCTGGGCTTTGTTCCAATCTACTTCGGCACGCACAACACGTTCCAGGTCGTAGTCGAACTCAGTACATCAATGTAGACTGACACTTCATTGCAATGTCTAGAGTCGCGACAAACGGATGAGCGTTAAGAGCTTTGCGCAAAGCCCGAGCAGAATGAAGCTTTCTGATGTGGGGAGGAATCTGGTTCCAGATACTTGGATCGCAGACACAGCGAAGGCATTGTTCCCGCTGCTCAAACTATGGACAATACCCTCGAATATATTAATTAATTGATTAACTAATTGATTGATTGATTGATTATTTAATTAATTAGTCATGTAAGCGATACTGTTGTGTGATATCTGACTTAGAGCAAGCCGTTTTAGAGAGCGTCAGCATAGCTTGCTCTGCAGATGCGCGGTATTGCTATGGCAAAGGTGCTTGTCCGTCCGTCCGTCTGTCTGTCACACACCTGTACTGTGTCAAAGTGACCCAGGCTAGGATCACGGAATCTTCACAGCAGGCTCCCCGAAGGACTCTATTTTCAAGATATGTAAAGATTTCCCCACAAATTCAAAAGGGTCACTTAGATCGATGTCGTTAGATTAGTGAGTGGTAGTCAAATTTGCGATTTTAAACATATAAGTCGCCGTATCTTAGAAACGGTGCGCGATAGGACCACGGTTACTATTTATGATTTATCACTAATAAGAAGTCGTATACACGCAGTCGATTGGTTCAAATCAACGACCTCGGATGACCTTGAAAAGCCGTGCCGCACTCTACTGCACAAATGATGCAGCTCACCACGACACTTTCACTTTCATACTATCAGAGACGAAAATGTATCTCAGCGACTGTAGTTTCTAGCAGTGTAAGGTTCATGCGAATATTCGCGGGGGTTCCTTGGAGAGACGACAGTGGGGTTGTCGAAAACGGCGATTTTTAAGAATCGCCTTATCGTCGGGACTTTTTAGAGATAAGGCCACCATTATTATACAACGACATAAAGTGCTTTGTCGGCTTTTCACTGACTCCTGAATGCGTGACCTTGAATGACGTTAAAACTGTTTTCTGCGTCGGTTTGACTGGATTATTTTACCGCGCTTTCGGAGGCAACTATGTCAAAACGAACTAAGATACGTCTCTACTGTTAGCGACAAAAATGTTCGCTAGGGACTCTAGTTTCCGACAGTATAGCGCTCATAGGATATTCGCCGGGGTTCTCGAGAACTTTTGGAAATTAGACCTAAGATGTCGTATAAGCTTAAGACACACATATTCAGTATGGTGTCTAGTATCTGCTGGTGTACAGTTTATGCGGATATTTGACAGGGTTCTTTAGAAAGAACACGTCGAACATCTGTGCGTGCTATGCGTATGGTGCGGAGCATGTGTTACAGGCGTGTATCATGCCAAACAGGCACAGCCGAATTCTTAAGAGTAGCATTACGATGCAACGAAAGCACGAAGCTGACGCCCTGTTTTCTGAGCGGTTGCTGAGCTTCTTGTCGATTGCGTGGGCGCTTGTGCAGGTGCAACTGGCGACGCTCTGTGTGTCGGTGACGTTGAGTGCTACCGTAGCGCTTGTCTGTCTGTTCGTTGCCAACCTTGAACCTACCAGGCCTCACTACTACTACTACTAGCCTTTCTACACCTAGCCTTCGGGTTTATGGTCAAGGTTGTTTCGGTCCCAACCATGAAAAGTACTAGGTCTTACTGCTGCTGCTGCTGCTGCTGCTGCTGCTACTACTACTACTACTAGCCTTTGTACACCTAGCCTTTGTGTTAGGTTAAGGTTGTCTGTCTGTTCGGGCCTAAGCTGCACATCATCGCGTTCCAGACTCACAAGAACGTGCGCAAGCTGACAATGACTATCAGCGAACAAACCACTAGTAGTAGTAATAGTAGTAGTAGTAGTAGTAGTACTTGTTGTTGTTGTTGTTGCAGCTCGATATGAGAAATCCCTTCTACTACACTGTATAACTGACGTTACTTAATTGCCTATGCTTTTTTACGTTTTTATCTGTTGATCCAGCTGGAACACAGAATATAGATGTTTCACTCGTAGTAGTAGTAGCAGTAGTAGTAGCATGCCTAGAGGTAGTAGTCGTACGTTGCAGACGGCATAGAATGAGGCGTGCAAGCTGACAATGACGACCAGTGAACGCGCTGGTACGGGCGCCGGCGGCGGAGTGACACAAGACTCCGTGCGTAAGAAGTCGCAGTCCAGCAACGCCTCCTGCAGCGAGACGCCAGCGCAAGCTAACGCCTGGCCCGGCGGTACGGCGTCCGTCAGCCGTGCTCACCGTCTCGGCGTCGTAGACTCTCAGAAACGACCCAGCGGCGACCTAGCTCGATCAGGTTGTCTGCTTCTATTCATAGATTTATGACAAAACGTGTGAGGTGGGAAACTCAACGGTCATTTGATGGTCAGTTGTGTCAGGAATATTAGTTCCAAAAATTATTAGAATGTGGCAATCCTTCTTCAAGTTACAATCGATAGTGTCGGGGATCTTTTTTGAGACACACTGTAGTATATTCGTCGAAGTCAAATGAATTGGATTAACAAATAAACCTATATTTTTCATCCAATCATATTCTTTGTTTATGTATACATTTTCTCTATATACCATTGACAGCAAAATGCATATCAGATGAATATTCGTTATTAAAGTATCACGTAACCACAAAATATATTTATGTAGTGTAGTTATTTTTTCTGTCTTGTTTGGCGCTCGTGGTTCGTGAAGGTATGTTTATTTTTTTTGCCTGTTCACTGTCAGCGCCAGGGCTT
>Ga0209052_1000830_pt1 | contig 10585 bp, 3 predicted proteins | sample WorMetHEROISLAND_2_FD_187409 | JGI IMG/M metagenome (GOLD analysis project Ga0209052, IMG submission 187409) | Marine gutless worms symbiont microbial communities from Max Planck institute for Marine Microbiology, Germany - Olavius sp. 4 HERON... | ecosystem: Host-associated > Annelida >...
GTATCGGTGTGGTATCGGCTTAAGTATCGGCGATACCGATACCGGACCGATACCACTGGTATCGGCCCGATACCGATACCGAGTACTGGTATCGGTCTAAGCCTATCTGGCAGTGACACACGACCAAGATTTGAACCTCCTCCAACTGCTGAATGCAAGTCCAATGCCCTGACTGTAAGCCAAAATGAGTTGTCCCCAAAATTGATGGATCAACTATGTTAGTATCACCTCACCACTAAATAGTCACAGATCGACAGACAACACTATACTTACCCACGCAGTTACTGGACTAATATTGTGTTCATTAAGAATAAGCTTATTTACAAACTAACAAACTAAACAAACAAACTCATAATCAGACCGTTGAGAGGAATCCTGTGTCAGTGCTGGCAGAGACAAGTTGAACGGCTCAGCTGTCACTGATTCATCCGGCTTTTTGTCACTGACATCATTGGCTACTTAACACACAACAGTTAAACAATTAGATTTCTTATGAAAAACGAAACACGACAGCATTAGAGCAAACAATCGCTCAAGTCTTAAAACGCAAATATTCTTGAACAATATACCTAGCTTGTCAAGCAATGTATAGAACAAAATGTTGTAGAGTTCACAGATGCCACACATCATAAATAACTGACAGCAAAGCGGAAAACAAGAACGAAACAAACAGGATCACAATTTGTAGGTTATTAGTGATGAATTAGTTAAGAGACTAGCATCAATGTACACGAACAAACAAGCATTATTAGCAGGCGTTTTTTCTAACGGCCACAAAAATCTAATCACTTGCTTCTATAGCCATGCCTCCAAACAATTTCACCAAAATCCATTCACAACTTTTCGAACTGCATAAAAACGAACAGACCCTAAGAAACAACCTCCACCATTCATTCTTCAGTGCAAGTACCGTAATTATATAAGGCTACAGGTTCCTATTCCGACAGCCATTTGGGGCACCATAGCCAAAGATGCAATTTATCCATATTCCTAACCCTATCACCAACCCAAACCCTATATGTTGATATAGACGATGTTGGAAAAGAAACTGTCAAAACAGGAACTGCCCCACATTATGTAAAACTGTACGAAAATGTCACTCAAGGAAGAGTCATACTTTGTCCAATCTGAAGGGCTGGAGGCAGCGGTTGTGCCTCAGCTGCAGCTGGTGCGTCGGCCATCTGCGGAGTTTCACACAACACGCACACAACACAGAACGATTACAAGTCAGCAAACAGAACTAATCAAAATTCATTGTCATCAGGTGGGATCACTGCAGCTGCTATCTCAGTTTGGCTACAAACTGCAAAGAAAATTTTGACTGAAGCCCCTGTCTAATACAATTTTACCTAGGGTCCCAAGTTTCATCTCAGTTGCATATCATGATGTCACTGGTGGATCCAATGGGGGCCATAGCCATGGCCTCCCTTGCAGTCATATGCAATGGCCAACATGGCCACATAAACATGATAAAAATATTTAAAAATTCCAAATATTTAAGTGGAAATTCTGCACGATTGTCAAAATGCTTTCAGCTTCAGGGGGCATTCCCCCCTCACCCTGTGACCAGGTGGGCTCAGCCCCTAAACCCCGTTGCAGGCTAAGCCCCCACACCCATAAGCTTGTGCTACCACGCTCGCCATGGCTCCACTTTTTCCAGCTTGTGGATCCACCAGTGCACTCTTTCCAATGGATGGATGAAGAGAGTGTGACAGACAAACAGACATAAAGACCAACAGAGAGTGACCCAGCTTCTGTCTGAGGTTTGATGGTAACACTGGTCACAAAATCATACCTCAAAGCCTCCAAATTCCGCATCATCGTCATCATCATGATCATCATAAAATTCAGAAGCCATTTAATAGTGCGTTCATGTCTTCTACAAAAAATAACAGCACAAGTTACCGGTACTTCAAAACAGAAAATGTATGACAAATAAGGCGATCTTTAAATCAACCAGACAGTGCATATACTACCCATAAAATCCATCTAGGGGTCGAAGGTAGGGCTGTGTGGATACAGCAATTTTGGCTACCCAACCCGACCCGTAGCACGTTACCCGTACCCGTACCCATGGGTATGGGTATACCCATACTTTACCGATGCACTGCAACTGCCCAACAGTCTATAGGCTTGTTTGCCCAATGTTCAGTGCTCCAACTCTAAAGGCTGTACTAAGTTAGGCCAACATATTACTAATCACGTGAATGTGACTACCAAATAATTTCCATGTTTTCATATTTCGCTCACTGTATATATTCAGCTATTCAGCTTTCGAGCTGCAAGTGTGTGCTTAATAAACTCAGTTGTCAGTTGTCAATGTAGTTGTAACTGCACTAGAGCTGGTAAGTATCGTTGACTACGAGTCTACGTGACAAAAACTGTGTAACTTTAACTAATGAACTAACTGACCACAGTGTTTCTCAGTTTATATTTCGCAATGGTTTAGCAACTACTTGAGCTGTTCATAATTTCGCATGCATATACACACGCACAAAGTTTGTTAAACTCGGTTGTTATTCACCAAGCTAGTTATCTGGAAATTACCCTGGAAGTCACTCCATCTTATGGCAATCTCTCAAAAGTAAAATTTTGGAATTAATGCGGCCGAACTTTGGGAATCTTTATCCCTCAACCAACCACCACTTACGTATTCTACAGTTTCTGTTTATTACATTTTACTTACTGAAATTGTAGAGGGATCGGCACCAATTTCAACAGTGTTTTTTGTACTAACGAACCGCAAAACCTCAAAGTATATAATATGTTAAAAAATAGTTGGCGGTGCAGTGGCGACTGCAGCGTAACTAGCGTATGGCTTCAATAGCAAAAAAATAACTTTGCAGCTGGCGTTGAAAAGCACGGGTATTTAATAAAATCTCAGTAATGTTCATTTTGGTATCAGTTGAATCGAAACAAACATTGAGGACTGTTAGTGCGGAAGTTCATTGATGATCCCTCAAGAATGGTGGATGAGAATGTTTACCAGAAAATTATGTCATTTTAGTACCCTCTATGACGTGTTCGGTGTAAAGTGCGTCGTACTTTCGTTCGTTGTTTATATAAGTAGATCCTGGTAGCATTCCGTAAAAGGATCACGTCGCTTCTGTGAAGTGATTGGCCGTTGTTGACAAAAATTAGCCGTGCATGATGTGTAATGTGCCGGTCGGATGTTTTTTTAGTAATCCTGCAGTTTAGCCTACTAACTCATGGCAGACCATATAGGCTCTATACAGCTATGAGATCGCGCATGTGTCAAGTTTTAGTCATCTCACACTTAAGCGGTCTATAGTCTTCCGGTTAGGGTAAGAGGTTAGGGTAAAGGGTTACAACTAGCCATAACCCTTTCCTAACAGATGTATAGCATGGTCTGCCATGAGTTTTGTGGGCTAGACTGCAGGATTACCTATTTTCACGTTCAGATCGTAACATGTTTTGTCTTGGAGCATATTCACTTTGCCCTGGGGGTACTGTGATATAATCGCAGATGCTTAATTTTTGTTAACTGTATTGCCATGTACTATGTTTTTTGTTGTGTTTTAGATATTTTATTCATCAATGTTAACCAGCAGTTATGAGTCGCTCATCTAGATCTGTTTATACGGTGACTCGATCGACATATTTGCCCGGTGATGAAGAAATGAGTGATATTGCATACATCGACGTTGATGATGATGATGATTATGTCGACAGCGATTTAAGTTCAACGTTGAATACTGTAAAATCGACACAAGGAAATCTGTACGAAGCTAAGCATCAGATTTCCGATCACCAGAGGGACTTATCGGAGCGAGGCGTTTTTGACTACTTTAGCTCTCCACTCACGATAGGCTGTAGGAATGCAAGCCGCACCCAAGAGCCGAGCTTTCGTCCACAGAACCACTACTACTTAGGCCCTGGTGGCTCGGCATCGCTGCAAAGTAGTGGAGCAAGAAAGTTTGTCGAAGCACATCGCCAGGCTGACACGACGACAAGTTCGGATGAAGAAGGCCGCAGAAGCACTTACGAGTCTAGGTGGTCACCGTCTAGTCATAAACATAATGTGGATGATTCATTTTCACTTGATTCACAGTGGGTCAAGCAGCAGTATAATCAGCACGTTCGACAAGCAAATTCGCAGTCCTATGATGAAGCTGTGATCTGTGACAGTCCTGACGATTATTTAACTGAAAATAGGCCGTTTTCCCCAGTTTCTAGCACACAGGCCGGTGCTGTGGACTTTGCATCTTCTCGTTCAATTCAGCGTGATAATGAACATGTGCTTTCTAGGCGTCCGTGTAGTGACACGAGCCGTGATGTCTGTGATAGTTTAGAACGCTTGAAATTGACAAAAGACTCGGATTCGTATAAAGACAGTGCCGCACGTGACGATGATCTTGCCACTGTAAATTGTGGAGTCGACCGAAGCAGCACACAGAGCTTTCTGTTGCGATCGAGTGGTAGAAATTTGGACATTTGCGATACTGTGTCGCACCACCCGTCATCAGGACAGTCATGGCCCAACTCAGCTAGGTCGTGTGATAGTTATGGCGGCCCGGTCCCAGGATCACATCAAAATGCTGTGTGCCGTTCATCGGAATCGCCAACAGTCGTCAGCACCGTCGGTTCCGTGCGCTGCAGTACTGGCGTCGACACTGGCATCGGTTTCCCGCTGTCAACTGTCAGCGGTCGGAACACTCAAGCGTCACAGCATGATGGGAGTCGGTTATCATCATCTGGTCAAAGCACAGTAACTAGCGGACTGGACAGAGTGCACTGGGCAGCTAGTAATGGACTGCAAGCAATCCCTGACTACTGCAAAAACTATGATGGTTCTGTACCTCGCAGCTACATTGGACGTTCTGCAAGATGTAAGATAACAGTATCTATTCTGTGGATTTGTATTCACTATTTAAGCTAGTTAAAGCTACTCTGTTGCTTGGTGGCTTAGTGGTTAAGGTGTCAAGACGTTGCTGGTTTGAGTCCTGGCTGGTTCACTGCCGGGCTCTGGGCAAGTTGTTCATACACATGCTCCGTCATCAAGCAGTATAATTTGGTACTGGCCAAAGGGTAGTGAGTAGACTAGTGATGCTCTGCAGCTGGAAAGGTAAACTATGGGCCTGGCAGAAAGTAATAGCGACCTAATAATGCTGCATTTATGACTACTACTCCACTTGCGGGTTGCCTAGAGACTGGGATCGGCTCCAGCCCTGCCCTCGTAATAATAATGAGAATAATAATAAATTGACTGAGTATACAGCACCTAAAAATCAAAGGAGTCACTGGGTGGTGCCAAGTGCCAACTGTTAATATTGTTGACTAGAAGCATATGGAGAAGGATCCCTCGATTCTGACCATGATTCAGGTTGCCACTAATATACTATCACTTGTTAGGCCACCTTCACTTTGGCAAAATTTTTATAAAAATCTGTTTGTAAATTTTTGACTCCTGGACAATCAAACCGAAACATACAGAGATACAGTGACAGGATGAAATCATGTAATCTTTTAGCAGAGGTAAATGTATGATCTGTCATTATACATGTATTTGAACATTCCACGATTACCGTACCACGGCACATGTATTCATATTTTTTGCATTCATCTGTGTCATTGACTGCTAATTGCACTGTACGCATGTCAGACAATTAGTACAGTGCAATTAGCAGTCGATGAAACAGCTCAGTGGTGTTCAGCGCAAAAAAAATATGAATAGTTGTGCCATGGTAATTGTGAAATGTTCAGATACATGTATAATGACAGATCCTACATTTACGGTACCTCTGGAGAGGTCAGTGAGAAGGATTCAATTTGATGTGGTTTTTTTCGACTTTCAACACGTGCTAACTTTGAGACATGCGTCATCTGAATGTCAAAATAAAGTACATGTGCACTGCTGGATTCTTATATTTTTCCTGCGGCAGTCCGGTTGACCAGCAGAAAGAGATTCATCACACTTAGCAGCCATAGGAAACAACTGTGCATGAAGAACGAAGTAAATATGTTCATTGAAGTTGGAAAGTGCAAGGCTGCAAACTGATTGTATGCATATTGCCAGTCATATATCCATGTGTCGTTAACAGCATAACGAATAAATCTTTGTATACACAGTGGTGCATACAAAGGTGCCATTATTTTGGACCGTAACTTCCATGTTTCCTTTCGAATATTTTTACAGTTCTTCTACCAGTGGAAACAGGAATGGGTGCTCTATAGAGGAATTACAAAATTTACAACTTAACCTCCAACTCTGTCTCTACACTACCTGGTAAACTAAAACCACATAAACAGCAGATTTTGAAGTCAGTTGTCGTAGTATGTCATTACTCAACAGAAGAATAAGTCTGTGAGATAAGTGAGCATTTTTATAAGATGTTCCAAATGTTCACATTGTTACGAAATTTCTTTGACAGTCTTCTAGCAAAAAAAACGTTTACATTTCCATGGTTTTCGATCAAAATTTTATCTTTAAAACTCAACATGCTTTAGTTAAACTAATGCAAACTTTCATGATGTTCTATGTGACATAGTTATGACGTCATCAACGGATTTTATGCTCTACAATTTACTTACTTAGCTGTTCTTAAAAGAACAACTAAGTAAGTAAATTGTAGAGCATTTATTCCTGTTTGCACTGGTACAAGAAGTGTTAAAATTCATCAATGGACACAGAAGTTATAGTCCAAAACAAAGTGGCATTTTTTTCATGCACCATCCGTGGTGTACATTTGTAATTTAGTACATTCGCCAATCAGTGCTTTGATGTCCTTGGTTGAGCAAGAAGATGGGCTTTTAGCTTCCCAAAAGTTTACTTTCCAAGACCCCTGTTAACTTGGAGAATCAAAAGTAGTTCTGTAGTAGAAGTTGTTGCATTATTATTATTTTTGCAAAAAGAAGCGTAAAACTTTCGGCAGAGAATACTGAGTGCTGGCTGTGGCAGAGCTGTATTTGTGATGATGATCTGTGTTGGTTACAGACGAGCATTTGACACTGCACAAGAACAATGAAGATGCCGATTACAGTTCACGAGGAAATGAATCGGACGGGGACGACTACGGACGGAGAAATGATACTGACATTACTTCTAATGCCGAGATCCTGCAGCACCGTGGAAAGGACTACGACTCTAGCTCGAGTTCCACATCACGACCGTTTGTCAGCACACCGCAGTATCACCTTCTAGCGACGGAAGAAGAAGAGAGCGAGCATCGGCAGTCAGCCAAGGGCCAGCAGCTCGAACGAATGCAACGCAGGCGAAACGCTCGGCTAAACCGACAGTCGGTGGGAGTTTCCACTGCCAACGAAGTACCTGGCTTCAGAGGCGCAGAACCGCTGGAGAAGCTCATCAACTACATCGACGCCCCAGCCCAGACGGCCAGAAAGTCGAAGAAGAAGAAGAAGAAGGTTTCGGCGACGGCAGATAACTCGGACGCCGGTGCCGAGAAGCTGGCCAACAGCTGCGAGGTGTTTGTGGGCACTTCGGGGGTTAGCTCGGATGAGCCGTCAGTCAGAGTCGGTGACAGCTGCTGTATAGAGTTGAGTAAGAAATCCGATACTGACAGTTTGCCTGACACCGTTGACACAGTCACTTATCCACCTGACAGCCATGATGATTTTGTTTCTGATAACGATGTTATTGTCGCTAGTGATAGTGTTGATCCTGATTCTGTTGTTAGTCAGAATGCTCCAACGGTCTGTGATGCTAGCTACAAACTTGCAGAAGACTTGCCCGAAGTTGTGTATGCAGAGCTGAAGAATGCTGTGCTCGAAGAAGAAAATGTATCTGAGAATTTAACGGCAGAATCATTTACATCTACATTGTTGGCAGGAGGTGAAACTGCTTCCAGTTTAACGGAATGTAATACTGACCGAAATCAAACGTTAACTAGCGTAGATAATATGTGTATAGAGTGTGAAAACGTGGCAAATATGACCGACAATGTTTGCAGTGTGGCTTCTGAAAGTAATGCTGAAGATTCTGTTATCGCATTAGCAGTTGTTAGTGATGGGCAGCAAGAATTGGACGATATTCTTCCACTTCTCACTGGGTCGGACAGCATTACATCAGACATGGGCTCCGTTGAAGACCTCTTTGTTACTGTTCAGAAGAAGAAAAGAAGCAAAAATGCCGCTGTCGTTGCTGAAGATCTGCAACAGAGATGTGGCCGGAGACCGGGCACTAAAGGGTTAGAAGACAGAGATGTCACCTACAGTGCAAAACGATCCTGGGTTAAATCAACTGAAACTACTCCCATTGTGCCTTCTGTTAGCGTTTCACGTAGTAATATCATATACTCAAAATCTTCGTGCCCTGTCTCTCAGAGGAGTGGTAGTAAAGGTGTGGCGCCAGCACGGTACAGTCAGGCTTCGAAGCAAGACACCGTTACGTCACCCGCTGTTGCTGGCAAATCTCTGGTTTCATCGGCCTTGTTGGTAAGTTCTGAACCTGAAGGTGTTGAAGACCAAAACGGTAAGTGTGAGGCCACGGATTCGACATGCTTGTCATCTTGCAGAAATCCCGATGATGTGAGTGACGAAAATGATAAGAATACACCTGGGAGTGATTCGTTCACACCAGTTAATAGTACTTCATTGGTTGCTGGTGTAGTTGGATGTGGTCTGACAACATGCGAGTACGGTGGCAAAACAGACTCGAATACATCTTACGATATGCCGACAATAGTAACGGGCAGTGTTGAAATTTCTCACACCAGCAATATCAGTCAGAAGTCTTTGATTGACACGACGCCTGGTGATGAGTTGGATGAATGTGCTGGGATCGAGGCAGATAGTGCAACAGCTAATGCATCTTCTCGAGCTGATGAAGACCATTGCGTTAGTGCCGGCAGTACTGAAGGGAGAGTAAAGTCGTCGCAGCCGTCTGTTAGTTCATCCAGCGTGTTTCTGGACACGCGTAACATTGCTGGAACAACACCTCCGCGATCGGACATATCATTCGGATTTGATCCAGGCAGCTCTCCGGAATCTAATTCTGCAGACGTTGCTGTTAGTCTGCATGTTAGTCCGCCACCAGGTGTGACATACTCCCCAGCGGCGGTGGCTTCGTCCCCGTGTCCAATCGTTACACCTCTGCCTCCCCCAGTAGCCAGTTGTCCCCCAATATTGTACTTTTATCCAGCTATGCCTGTGACAATTCTGCCGCCGGTAGCTACGTTCCCAACTGGTCGCTGTACCCCAATCGGTGTTGTACCACCGATGCCAGCTGTCGCCGATGTGTCAAATATCTCGGTAGCTCCGCCAGCGTGGCAGTCCGCCACCGAGGATAAACATGTTGCTGTACCAGTTCAGCCGGGTGAACAGAACGTGTTAGTTACTGACGGTGACACACTGGCTTCTGATGCAACTCTGCCACCTGCATTTTATAAACCATCCAATGAATTTGTTCTTTATTCTGCTCAACGATACTTATATTCCGGTATGCTAGCATTCTTGTCTGTTATACTGACCCATTAGGAATATCAGAGTTTAAATAGGCTTGCTGTTAATAATTTTGCTGCCATCTTGTTGATGGGTTTGTGTTTGAATATTAACATTAATATTTGTACCATATTTTGATGTGCTTGAAGTCATGCAACAGCGTTGGCTCTTTGGCATGTATTCACTTCTCAGTGGTATCAGAAAATTTACTTATCTGCACTGTCTGTTTGCGATGTTTCCGGAGTATCTGTGGTATATGTGTTGAGGGATTTTGGGCAAACTTTTGTAACCAGTTAATCTCGGATGAAAGATAAACTGATTGGCTTGTGGGCTGAGGGGGCCAAAGTTCAGTCACACTGTGACCAGACCAAATATGCTAAAAATGCCAAGCGGTTAGAGGCATACAAAGTTTTAACTATCTCGCTTCTCTCTGTTTGATTTAGTGTATTGCTGTATCGTTAATTATTGTTCACCATATATACAGAATCAAAGAATCGCATTGTACATTTGTGGCATTTATATTTTTTTAAAGAAATTGATTAGTAAATTACAGTTCTTGAATGAAAACTTTGAAATTTAAAAAGAACTGAAAACTTTTTAAGCAGTAACATCGGTAGATCGCTGTTGTTGGATTTTATGTGTATAAACATCATGAATTTTGTGTGTTGAACAGAATTCGACAAAGTCTTAGAAGAAGCTAACAGAACCAGTCAGTATGCTAGTTTAATTGTGTTTTGATCATATAGTTTATGTCTATTGGTAATTTGGTATTAGCTTCATCTAAAGTTTGTTGAATATTCTCATTTATATACACCCCTGTGTGGGTCAGGGGGTGTAGAATGAACCCACTCCGTTTCCTGGCCGGATGGCATAAGACAACCTGTGCATGAAATTTTCAGCACTAAACACACTTGCATACTGCACAGGCCGAAGGTTTCTTAGTTTTGCCTTGTCACAGTATAATCTGAACCAGACTCCTTGAACCTAGGTGTCAAAACTTACACCATTTAAATCTACGTTTGGAAACAGCTATTTGCGACTGCAGGGGTGGCTCAGTGGCTCAGTGGGTAGATCGAAAGGTCGCGAGTTCGACTCCCGGCCTGTCCGCTACCGAGTAACAACTCTGGGCAAGTTGTTCACACCCATGTGCCTCTGTCACCAAGCAGTA
>Ga0209052_1000831_pt1 | contig 10584 bp, 6 predicted proteins | sample WorMetHEROISLAND_2_FD_187409 | JGI IMG/M metagenome (GOLD analysis project Ga0209052, IMG submission 187409) | Marine gutless worms symbiont microbial communities from Max Planck institute for Marine Microbiology, Germany - Olavius sp. 4 HERON... | ecosystem: Host-associated > Annelida >...
TATCATAACCAAACAATAATAGCCAATGTTTGGGAACGAAAGTTCCCCTTTAATATCAGTCATGGGAACGAAAGTTCCAGGGAACGAAGGTTCCTGGGAACGAAAGTTCCAAGGAACGAAAGTTCCAAGGAACGAAAGTTCCACCCATGGAACTGTCGTTCCTGGGAACGAAAGTTCCTTGGTACGAAAGTTCCATAATTCATTTCAACGATGCCAGTGTGGTCTCTGTCTGTCCATGCATTCTGTCCAACGGCTTTTGCAAGAGTGTGACTGAGAGACAAACCATGCGATGTTAACATCTGTTGCAGGGGCTGGCATTGCCTAGTGCAGGCATCCACCGTGCGGGTGAGGTAAGGTAAGGATCAATGATGCCAGCTCGTGCAACAGATGTTAACACTCTATGGCTTGTCTCTCAGTCACACTCCTGCAAAAGCCGATGGACAGAATGAGATGCCATTTGGCAGGGACACTCGTGTGGCCCCCCAAGTAACACTGTATTAGACCAGAGCTCCAGTTCCTCTCCACAGTAAGGGGATATTTAGGCCTTATTTACGCACCTGCCATCTTTTGGCTTGCAGGTTGTGGGGAACTGACAAGCCAGGGACAGCTCTGCTGCCTAGTGCTAAGTGACTATGGCTCTTGTTATGCATGGCTGCTAAATTGCTTTGTTTGTTAAATCACTGCAAAGCCTTGCCCAGTTTTGCAACGAGATATGTCTCTCATTATGCTTAGCGTTATTGTACAGGGTGGTGCATGAAAACTGGAACATACGTGTATTCTTTGCACAGAGATTTGCTCAGTCGTGGTTTTGGAAACAATTTCAATTGCCAGTTCATTGCAATGAAATGCAGTCATATTGAACACTTTTTTGAGTAGTTAATAGTCGATATGCCAGTATGTTACATTACCTTTACACGTGCACGATATGTACATGGTGTAAAGAATGACAGTGAAATTATTTTCTGCCCTTTATTCTGCCCAACAATTTATCAGTTGTAACCAGTAGTCATTAATTGGTGTAATGCGTAATTGCCTGTACTGTGGTGATTGATGTGTAGACGTGTGTGCCTCCGGCGAACACCCCGGTGACTCCTCCCAGCTTTCCCGATGCACTGGTCGCTTTGTCAAAGCTGTCCACCAGTGACAGTGTCTCAAAGCCAGGCCAGTCATGCGGCTCAGGGTCTCTGGCAACTGGAAATATTCTGCCACCATCGAGCGGACAGTCCGATACATTTTATACTTCCAGCTTGGAACCACTGAAGTGAACACTTTGAAGTGGTGTTTAAGTTCTAAAGAAAATCGTGTTTGACGTGAACACTGCAGCATATAAAGAGCTGGGATTGCAGTAGAGCAGCAGTTTATACAGCATGCTTGTGTTTCATTTCTGTTTTTCCCAGAAGCATATGTGAGTGGTACAAATCATGTGAGCAATGGAACATGCATTTAATTGATATCTTAATAACAGCTTATAATTTTATTTGTTAGTTTGAGATCAGGGTGCACTTAGATAGTCAGTATTCCCTGCCTCCCCCTCCTCCTGTTCCTAAGGTCTGGCTAGACCATGGTTTAGGTCTTGGAAAATCATGAAAATTGTATTTCAAGGCCTTTTAAAATCCCTGCGTTTAATTTTTGCTAAAGTGGCTTCTGCGTAAATTACTATGTAATTGTTGGCCAAGGTCATTAAGAAGTCCCGGAATCATGTGGCACTAAAAGTGTGAGAATTCTGGAGATGTATCTGACTTATTAGCATAGAAATTTTTGCAAATTTTATGTGTGTCTACTGTTACAGTTCTTTATTTTGAATTTATGACTTGTGTAGCATAGTCATCGTGTACATTTTTAAGCGTGGCCACAACTGGATTATGTGTCGTGTATTTGTGTGACAGAATTATCGTTTGTTTGCTATGTTCAGTGAAATGTAGTTTTGTGCTTGGTTATGGCAGCAGCTGCAGTTTCTTTTAGTTCTCTGGCTTGTTCACCCGGTGTGTGTAACGCTGAAATGGATTAGAACAAATATTGGCAGAAATGACTGTGCTTTGCTGTTTCAGAATGTAAGTGTGCATGGTGCAGTAACGTAGCATACTGTTGTCAAGAACTTGACTTTATTGTCAAATTAACGGCCACATGTCCAAGTTTGCATCATGTGTAATGTATGCCAGGATACTTGCTATGGCTGTAGCAAAACTGATATCTTGGGCTTTTAGATTTTTGTTAGTTACGACCAGTTTCCGGCCATTGAATATGAATGCAAAGAATTCGGACTTGTTATGTAAGCCATGTTTTGTTGCTTTTTAAAATGTTTAAGTTATCACTAGAACCCAGAATTGAAAATTGCTTGAGGAATTGTGTTATGTTTGTTATTCAATCACTTAATCATTTTGTGGATTTTTATACATGTTTTACATTTTGTTGGTATCTGATTTGCTTTAAAACATCTTTTTCATTAATTTTGATACTTTTTGTGTAGTCTGCAACTATGTTTTTATGTAATTTGTTCTGCTTATATACTGCAGGAATTTTTTGATCTTGTTGAAAATGTCTGAAAATATAAAGTTAATTTTGATATGGCATTTAAAGCTTAAACATGATGAGTTTCATAGGACTTGTTTGTGCTTGGATAATGTTTAATCTAGGTCTGTCAAACAGTTAATTTTTTAATCCTGTTCATTGTGTGATTGTATGATTAATTATTTAGCCATACGTTAATCACAGCTGATGAGTTAGCTATTAATATCATTTTGATTTGCTGCTTTGGTTTGGTTGCATTTAGTGTCTTACAAGTTACCAGTTCTGATTAAAATCTTTTATTGAGACACAAGCCAGATGCAGGCCCTATTATGTTGTATTGGAATAGAAATACTTTGTATGGTTAAGATAATGGAACAATGACCACAACTTACTATGGAGCTATATCATTTTATTAATCTGTCATTATATTGTTTGCTAAATGTTGATATGAGAAACTTTGCGGTGATTAACTTTTGGTGAAATTGTTTCCAGGAATTGGAAGTTCATTTTACTTTTGTCTCTGTTATGACATGATTCTTATGAAAAGCAACATTCTTCTGTCTTCAGTGGAAGTTATATAAATTGATTGTAACTGTTGTGCAAAGTGGAGCTCAACATTAATTTTACTTGAATGATCTCATTGCTGTTTGATGTCCCTGGTTTGTGCAAAGATGTAGAAAGAAAATGAAATGGCGTGGAGAATGATCAAATTGATGTGTGAGTGTGACAAAATGTACAACAAGCCATCTTAGTGGCTGGGAATGTACGATATATTAACTGCTGTAATCTAACTGCTTGTCTTATGAGTGCGTCAGAATGAGCATGTCAGAACACACTCAGCTGATGTCAAGGACGAATTATAATGTGTTGACAGTGACCGAATTCATTTCTTAGTGCATCTGGTACCAGCTTACTTGAGTCTGCTGTTTTTTTTGTAAATGATTGTGTAATATCTTTAAGATGTCATGATAATAATGTAAAAAATGCTCATGTATCTGAAGTATTATGCTGCAGTTCTGTGTCCTGTGCATGTATGGGTTTGTGCCCGTGTTTGTGTTCACTGATCAAAGACGTGAATGACCGTTTATTGAGATTATTGATGACTCGTAGCTCTTGGACATAACGTGGTACAGATGAGTGATTTGAATTCAATTTCTAGCTTCAGCATTGCGTAATTGTTGGAACTTGTGGAATTTTGTGAAATTTGGCATCTGGGTCATGCATACAGTGAAAGTGCATTAGATTCATGGTGAAAGTTTTGTGTATGTCATTGTATTGTTGTGGTATATGTGTGAGCATGGATTTGTGTGCAGAGTTTGCATATAGCAACCTTTTAGCACAATGTGGCTTCTTTAGTTTGAGGATCTAAATGTTGAGAATTTGTGCATGTTGTATATAAATGTTTTCGTGCTGTATTTTGAAAGAAATGTGTTGTAAAGCAGTTGTTCAGAACTGGTCACTTGTTGAGTTGTTCTTTATCCTGACTGGTTGGAAATTTGTGACATCCTGTTCCTTGCACTTTCACTTTGGCTTTAGCATAGTGGTAACTGGGCACGTAAAAACGTTGCTCTGTGTACAAACAGTACTGTAGAAGTACAAGTTTTATTCTTTATTCTGTAGTGTGCAGAAAATGAATAAAATTAGTTCAGTTCTGGTCTAAATTCATGGCATTAACTTCTCGATCATACTACAGTATTAAACGTAGCTTATATTAAAATTATATGTGCTTATAATTACCTACAGTAGTCAAAAATGGAGTGCTGACTGCGCTAACAATTCAACAGCGGTATCAAAACTTTAGCAGGCTAATCGATTAATAGTCGATAGTCAAATGCAGAACATTACACTACACCAGTCAGAAGCCAGAAAACCAATTTCGTGACATACAGAAAATTTCTATATTCAGATCGACGATACAAATACAATATATCGATATCAAAACGATATAGTGACCCATCCCTAATGCAGATGCGGTGATGGGGACATTGTGGTGAATAGTTGGGTCGTTTCATCAGCTGATTTGTGTTGTTTACATTTTTGTGCTAAGGTTTTGTGTTATGACATTCAATTTGTTGTTATATTTTACCATCGTTGTAATTCATGACACAAACGCGAAAAACGTGTTAACTAGCATTGGTGAATATGCTGACATGGCTGCAGATATAGTCAGTGTAATGTACCAGTGTGAATTCAATTGTCCTTCCGGTGAGTTTCGTTTTGGGGTGTGATGTTACAAGACCATGAGCTATAGCGGGTAGGTAGAAATACTGCACCGGCCGCACCGGCGGCTCACTATTGCATGCCCGCAGACGCTGCCGGTTTATAGCTTACACATTAGCATAGGCGGCGAAGAAAAGCAGTCAAGCCGTAGAATTATTATAGTAAAAGTTGTCATAAATTGTTGGAATTAGTAAAGTACAAAGCCACAATGAGGCGAGTTGACTTTTTGATGTATACAGCACCGGCCGACGAAAGAACAATAGAGCATGTTCGATAAGCGGCCCATGCTGCCGACCCGACAGCACCGGCGCAGGTGTACATGCTCTATTGTTAGGCCGGTGTGGCCGGTGCAGTATTTCTACCTACCGGTCCTACCGGCTATAGCTATTTGGACTGCAATAATTGAATTATAGAACTTTCGTTCCTGGGAACGAAAGTTATTTGGTACGAAAGTTCCAGTTACCCAATAATTGAGCTATGAAACGTACGGTTTAGTACAACAATTAGCAAATTAGCATTTGTTGCTGTGCTGATATCGTTCGTACGGTAGCATTGCATGTGCTGCACTTTATTCAAGTTGGTTTAGTTAGTTAAGTAAGCGGTAATCCCACAGTTTAGCGTAGTAAATTCATAAGCTATATACACACTGTGAGATTTGTGCATGTGGCAAGTTGTAGTCATATCACAAAAGTGGTCCATAGAAGTCCTAGGGTTAGGGTTAGGGTAAGAGGTTAGTGCTAGCCTTGACCCCCATTATATGTTTTAACCTTGCTCTTAACAGCTGTATATAGCTCGTATATAGATTACGACTTTACTACACTAAACTCCAGGATTACCAAGTAAGCTTTTCCCTGTATACACTGTTGAACCTAATGGTGAATTTGACCATTTACCTCACATGACACAGTGATCACATTAGCATGTCTACATTTAATGTAACGACAGCAAATGTTCACAAAAAACTTAGCCAGTTGAAGCTAGACAAATCACCCGGTATGGATACGTTACATCCCAGGGTGTTGTGAGGTTTGAGATGAGATAGCACATGAAGTCGCTGTTATATACAGCAGAAACTTGGAAACAGCGAAGCTGCCATCATATTGGAAACTGTAATGTCTTGTAAAATACAGTAATCCATAATATGATGTCTGACTAAACAAACCAGTGGTTGTTGCCAGTGTGATTTCCTAATGGCTGTCAGTGTATCTGTATGAATGAAAACAGTATACAATATTATGTGTATTCTGTAGGTTTGCATCATCATCCAAACAGGTCCCACAGATCAACAGCAAATGGTTGTGGATCATATGGGCTTCAGGTTTGTAACTTATGTTGTCACTGAAGATTGCATCATTGGTTTTGCTGTATACTTTTGTATTGGCTCGCGATGCGCAAGCTAACTACCGGCTTGTATTTTTATTACCTTAAGAGGAACTTTGTCAAAGTATGAAATATGGCTGTATTTTTCCACACATACTCTTAGAATATCAGTAGCAGTATCAGTAGCTGAAATGATCTTGAAATGCAATGATCTGAAATGATACCTCACCATAATTTCTGTGCAGTGTGTACAACATGTCAACGGTGTTGTGCCAAATGGCTCTAAGCGACATTTTTTGGCATCTTCACTTTTTCACTGATTATGATACAAAATCCAATTATACGCCTCCTGTAAAAAATTTTGAGCAGCTTCTTATACCTCAACCTGGTGTTTTTTGACGTTTAAACATTTTTCTGAAAGGATCTAAGTGACAACGTCCATTTATTTTGGGTGGCAAGCGACAGTGCTGACATGAGCCAATGCCAAATATGGAAAGGCTGTAATTCACAAACGTGCTAAGCGACAATCGATTAGCTTAGTGGCAATTGACTGCAGTTAGTTTGGACGGTCACAGCTGAAACGTTTTAAGCGTGTGTACAGCGAAAATAATCACTCACTGTCTCTTGAAACGTTTCATTTTGACGAAATAATTGTCCACTGCTGAAAGGTTCTAAGCGCCCTACGCCCATTCTGTCAGACGATCGCACGTCGCCTAGACCCCTTCAGCCGTGACTCGATTTAATCGGGTCACGGCTAAAAGGCTCTAAGCGGCGCTTAGAGCGCTAACTAATTGTATCAGTTTCTGTCAGTAAGTCTCGTAAAAGGAGGTAAGCGACAAAAATGAATAGATTTTCTAAAATTATAACATGTTGCGAAATGATATTTAAAAACTCCGGAGCCTAGTACATTGGTAATCTGGAGTAGAACTATTGATAATTTTGGCGAAACTTGATAGAAAAGACAAACACTTAAAATCACGTTTTTGCGTCTGCTGTAAAAAAGTTAAAATGTCGCTTAGAGCCTGTTGGCACAACACAGTCAATGTAAAGATGTGTGGTGGCAGGTACATATCAATGTGTTGCCGGAGTTAACAGTGTGTTGCAATAGACACGACCACTGTTATGATACTTGTGGCGCCAACAAAGTTGTATGTGATCAGCAGTTAAAGAAGTGCATCCAGGAGCTCTGTTCTGTTTCCAGTTTGCAACCTGTAGCAACACGGTCTGAAAATTTCCATCAGGGTGGGTACCTTAGTTTGTTGTCCATGCTGATTTCAGGCATTAGTTCATACTGACATTTAAATCCTGATTTATGACCGACTGTATGTTTTAGTAACTTATCAGTACAAAATGACTGAGCATAATGTGCAGATACATATACACTGCTAAAAATTCCTAGTAGCTTCTGCCAATAACTACCGGGGTAGTAATTACTTATGCTGAAGAGGTTACGTTTTTGGCTTCGTCCATTTGTTTCCTTTCATTGTCAATTTCTCACAAAGTTATCAATGGCTTATGATGAAATTTTGTGAAGCACCAAGCAGTTAGATTTTGGTGACAATCTGGATCACAATCCGGATCCTTGGTTCCTGGTTTCAGATGAGGCAGTATTTAGAGGATCCTTTATTTACTGTTCTGATTCAATAGACAGCCAAGAATAAAGCATTCATCGGCAGAAGTTTTAGCAGTGACTGCGTCTAGTTTAAAGTCCTTTCGGATGCACAGTTTTGTCTCACTGTATGTAGCCTTTTGCTCAGTGCTACGGCATGGTAGCTGTGAAGGCTCACAGTATAGAAGATTTTTTTTATTTTAGCAAATTTGCACAAGTGTTTTGTGGTGTAATATTACTGTGAAGCAGTATACGATGAAGCACGAAAATGTTGTCGTGATGTGTAAACAGCGTGCGAATCAGTGACCAAAGTTTTATACGGCAGTACAGCTGTTTTTGGATGTTCTGCATTCTTAAAGTCACAAAACAACGCCTGCATCTGTTTACCATGAACAAGCAGCCGGAGGCCAATCACTGGAATTCTATTCTGCTGTGCGACTTTTCATGCAAATACTGTTAGACATCGGTTGAGAAATATGAGTACAAATTATTTAAGTTGATATTTAGTATGATTATAATATGCAGCAATTAATTTACTGAAAAAATTAATTTCTGTGCGTGAAGACGGACTTTTTAAAAGAGTTGTTTAGGACAAATTTCAGTTTGTGTGATCAGTTGTATAAACTTGTTTGTTAGAATGCATTCTTGATGACCACAAAATATGTTATGGATTTGGGGAAACTTCTGTTAGTTAAATACCAGATTTCATACTGTAAGCAGCACATCTTAGCAGAGGCATGCTCCATAGCATACTCTGTGGTCCAAATTTAGGGCAGTCATTGTGTATGGACCATTTTTCTGCAGCAATTTTTTTCCAAATTTATTAACTAAACTGAGGACATTTTGGATTATTTAAAGTATGAAAACGTCTGTCATTCTCTGTATCAAATGTTCAGTAATCATCGATTATGCTATACCTCATCAGTAGTCAGGTGCGCGGGAACTATTTTTTGACTGGGGGGTCAAAATCGTGAGAGCACCATTTTGAGGAGTCCAGAAATCGGTTAAAATGATAACAAAAACACCGTCCTAGACCTAGTTTCAGAATATAATATAATTCTAATGTAGATTCTGTGTGGGTGTGTACCAGAAAATATTTCTTTCCAAAAAATTTGGGGGTCAAAATACTGTTTTACCCCCAGGTAAATTTCTGGGGGTCATTTGACCCCCTGACCCTATGGTTCCTGCGCCCCTGTCAGTAGTGGGAATATTTTTGTGTTGCTGTGTTGAGTTTTGCTGATTGTTGAATTAGTCAGTCAACTTAAGAAGACTGGGAGTTTTATGAGAAAGCTTCGCAAACTTGGGATTTAAATTGGAAAATAAGAGTAATCACCAGACAATACTGAATTTCCCAAAATTCCATGGAAATGAAAACGGTCTGCAGCTCAGCTCAAAATTATGCGACGTGTGGAAAACTGGTCATGTGCCTCCTTATCTTAGTGGTTCCACTGCCCGTGATTATCGGTTAGGCCTATGTATTCTTAGTTTTACATTACATACATTTATTTTTACATTATGTAATTTTTATGTTAATTGTCTTGTAATCTGTTATATATTTTGTATTAGGCTAGTCACTGGTTTAGTTACAAATGGATTATTATTCGTTACATCACTATCCTGTAATCAACTGAACATACATCTGGGTGTCAATGATATTCTTAACAACAGCAACAAGTATCGGTAACAAAAGTTAAATGTACTGTGAATACTGGGTAACCATGGCACTAAGCAAACACACCCATAATTACACTCGCACTTTTGTATTATGTATTTCAGTGTTACTTAATTAAGAGTAAAACAAACAGCATGCATGCTGTGATGACTAGGCCAGCCATAGTCGAACCACTGATACTTTCAGGTGATCTTTGGGTCTCCGTTCTTCGTTGCTTATAATCTGAGCTTCTCTTGGCTTCCCAGTTATATCTCAGACTCTGTGCATAATGTTCCTTGTAAAATTTGTCAAATTCCACTCCTGGATTTCTAGCAGATGATGCCGTTGCACCGTGCCTGGAAGAAAATGACCCTCTTCGCTGCAGAAAATCTCCGTAATCTCGGTCATCGCCAACAACACTAGAACGTTCACGATCATACAGTGCACGTTTGTGTGGATTACCAAGTACTTCATACGCTACAGACAGTCTAGCAAATATTTCCTTGGAGTTGGGAAGATTTCTAGCAGTGTCCGGATGGTATAGTTTTGAAAGCTGGTAATATGCGGACTTTATCTGTGACTGTGAGGCGTTGGGCCTCAGCCCAAGAACGTCATAGTAGTTAACTGAGGATTCAGTACGCCATCGTTGCAGATAACAATTGAATGTGCTGCATGGCTGACATATTCCAACTGAGGGTCTGGCACTTGCACGACACAACTTAAACCATGCCATGTACTCTTTGCACGGTGCTGCTGCACATAGAGGAACAAGTATCACAGCACCAAGTGTTATATCAACATCACTACCACAGGATCACTCTTCTTCTGCATCTGAAAGACCACACAGAAAAATTAATTATGATTATAATAACACTTTCACTTAGTCTGTGCACTCTGTGCAACAACTGCATCTGGGTCTAATGGACTTGCACAAACAGTAAGCAAATTGACAATAAAATTATACAAATAGCAGGTGCCACTGCAGAATTGTAATAAGCAAAATAAGGAAGCACTTGCAATTTAAAAAAAACGGGTGCTGGAATGATATTCCAAAAAGTCAACATGGCTAGACAATTTTACAGTCAGCTGTGTCGGAGACTACACACGGTATCCGGACACTTCGGACCTAATACACTTCGGACCTAGGACACTTTGGACCTAAAAAGTTAGGTCCGAAGTGTCTCAATATTTCCGACCTAGGTCCGAAGTGTCCAATGGACACTTCGGACCTAGGTCCGAAGTGTCCGGACACTTCGGACCTAAAAGTACGAGACAC
>Ga0209052_1000832_pt1 | contig 10581 bp, 4 predicted proteins | sample WorMetHEROISLAND_2_FD_187409 | JGI IMG/M metagenome (GOLD analysis project Ga0209052, IMG submission 187409) | Marine gutless worms symbiont microbial communities from Max Planck institute for Marine Microbiology, Germany - Olavius sp. 4 HERON... | ecosystem: Host-associated > Annelida >...
GCCGTATAAGATGAGTGATACACAGTTAAATGACAGCTGATTGCATAAGACATGCTGTTCTTGACACTTATTGTGAAATATATTTTTCGTTTTCGTTTTCGGCCGAAAATGGCAGGTCTTTTTCGTTTTCGTTTATTTTTCGGCCGAAAAAGAAAATGTATTCTCGGCTATTTTTATTTTACGGCCGAAAAAGTAAAATTAATTTTCGGTCGGCCTCTACACGCTACTGAACTTACGTGAACAGTTTGGTCGAGCTGAAACAGTCGAGTGGACTTGTGGTCCGAGTACGCAAGCCAGCGACCAGAAGCCGAGATTGCTGAACAGTGACAGAACTGTGCACGTCGCAATGACAACGACAATTGACACACCGGTGAAGCATCCAACTGCAGCAATGATCCATCTTCACCTGTTAACAACACTCAATGTAACACTGCTCTCAACCAGGCACAGATTCATATAGTAACAGTAATAGCCACGACAATGTTTACGGTGCTGTCATCGTAGCAGTGAACTGCCACTGCGAGAGTTCACCAGGTTCATCTGACGAATGTAGCACGCAGCGCCAGGTGGCCGCCAACCATTGGACCAAGCCGATAAGCCTGAGCCAATAGATCCGCCTATATGCAGCTATAGTGACTACATTCAACATAGCCATTTATTATTACACAGCCCGAAAGCTGATACTCATTTTACCATCCCACGGAGGGTAGAAGGCTAAGTCGACCTAGCTGTCTGGCTTCGTAGTGAGATGGTTTACCTGCCCGCAGACAGTCAGCCATCCAAGTACTAACCGGGCCCGGCATAGAGTAACTTCGTTGATTCAACACAACACGTTACCGCTATGCCACGCCACCAACAATGTAGTACGGTAGCAAAAGTAGCAAATGCTGTGATACTGCTAAATACATACATAAATAAATACAGTTGATGTTACTATTCGGGGTCACCAGTTTATAGTGGAAATTTTTACAAAACAAAACGCAAAAACTACTTAATGGATTTTGGCGCTGCAAAATTGCACACAATTGACAACATATTTTTACCATAGTATGTAGTTTGAAAATATGTAAAATATGCACAAAAATATGAGGTATTTGTCGAAATATGAGGTATCTATGCTGCATACACATGCATGTGCCGCAGATATGCAGCACAAAAGACAAAACAAAATGCAAAAACGATTTAACAGAAATGGCAGAAATGCACACAACTGATAAAATAGTTGAAAAATGCGATGACATATGCAGAAAAACACTAAGATATGCAAAACATCAAATAATTTCTGCAGGTGCAAGTTTAAGAACATTGCAGGACAACGTGAGCCCAACACGGCTCATCACGGCTTCCTGCATCGCATGGTCGCCATCGTCATCAACGACGGCATGGCACCATAACAACATGCGTGGAAAAATATGCAATATGCAGACTTTCGTAAAAAAACATGCAATGGGTGACTTCACTTTTTGACTCAACTTTCGCTGAGCCAATTTGCTGAGCGAAAGTTCGGTCTAAGTACCTACTTAAGCTAAAAAGCGAAGTGATTTCACTGAGTGAAAGTCTTACGTGCAAAAGTATGGTCTAAGTACATACTAAGACCGAAGTTTAGTTGAACTTCAGTCTAAGTAGGTACTTAGACCGAAGTGAACTGACTTGACAAAAGTCAAGTCGGCTAGACTTAAGTCAAGTCAAAAAGTGAAGTCGCCCAATATATGCTGCGACTGCACATATGCATGCAACTGCTATCTATCCCTAACTACTATAATGCCTACAGTTGCTACCACCATGGCTGCCACTGTTATAATGGATGGTATAGTGGATAACAAGCTAGCCTGAAGTTTCCGCTGTCGATCCAAGTCGCCAGACTTCCAGACGCTGTGAATACTGAAGCAGCACAAGAGATGCATCAGTGGCAGTGTGCACAAGCGACGTCTATAACAGCGGTTAACAAACTAATACATGCAAAGTAATGCACAGTTTCCTATGTGTTCAACAGCTGTTAGCCTGCACTATGATCACCATCAACACTCCTTTAAATATCCGTAACTCGACATCAGTCCGCTCTTTCAAGCGCCATCTCAAAACACCGTACTTTTCTGCTGCTTTTTAATCCCCACCATTTACCACCATCGAATGACTTCATGCACCTCTGACTCTGCCAATTTGACAGACACTTTCAACGCATATGCGTTTATAAATTTCGTGTATGTATATATCGACCTCTCTGTTCTGCTGGCACCAACCATCTGGAGTGCCGCTAGTCAAACTGACAACCGATGACAACTGGGCTTTCCCGGTTGTCGGCCCACAGACCCGGAACGACCTGCCAGACGACGTGAAATCCACAGAGTCGTTGTCCACCATCCATCAGCACCTCTTCGCTAAATCCCTCTTCGCTAAATCCTTTCTCTGACTATTCCCTGGACTGGACTCCATCTAACCTCTCTCCAGTAGACCTAGCAGTAGTTTGTATTACTTAGGCCACTTTAAAAATGACCACCATCACCCAGAGAAATACTGAAGCAGACATTTGTGGAAACAGAATACAGCTGTACTACAGAGGTACTGATAACAGAGCAGCAACAAAGATTCACTTATTCCTAACACAACATTGAAATTCAACATCTTGCAGCAGAACGTACAGTTGTGAACGTGTAGACAACTTCCTCCTGATACGATTTACCTGCGACCAAACTTGGAGTCACGCTTTAGGTCCTTATACCGTTCATTCTAATGTAAAAAGAACTCTGAAACTTGGCAACCACAGGCTATCCTGTTTGGCAACTTCACCATCTCCAACGGATTTCCTTCTTGCATAGATATTATTACTAATATTATTATTTTGTTTACCATTATTATTATTATTATAATCATCGTCACCACTACCACGAAAATACTAAAAGCTACCAACTAATTTGAAATAAGTAAGAGAAACATTAAGACAGACAAATTATGCTTTAATCTGACCACGAACTTGTTACGCTTCAGATATAAAGCCAAATGAAACAAGACCTAACATGTAACTAAAACAACACAAAAACAGCAAATAAACTCTCGCTGTTGCTGTTATAAAACACATAGAACAAATATTCACCTGTGGAATAGGTGAGACAACAGTTAGTTGACACGAACTAATAGGTCCACCTGCACTGTGATAAATCACTAGCTGACCATCAACTCCTAAATAACATATGAAATGAACTTTACAATAATTAGAATATATAATCCAAAAACAGACACTGCTCAATAAATAAATTCACGAAATTAGTACAAAACTACACCAGCTGTGGGTGATGGTGCTGCTGCTAGCCAGAATGTTCACATTATCTGGACATTTTTAGTGTTTGTAAACATAAACTACTTAACGATTGGTTTCTACTTCGCAACACTTTCTAAGTGGTGTGACTTTATTTGCAAATCTGATGAACATTCTTACAACAACTACTTTATGCACGTGATTAATCGTTAATTCAAGCATCTCTACAAACTATTACAAATTTTTACTATGCCACAATTACAGCACTATTTATTCTGCATGTCTCAGCCAGACAGCATAACAGATTTTTGTCAGATGTTCAATATTCAGCAGTAAATTAAGACAAATATCTAAGTTCTCGTACCGGCACTCACGACGTACTGGCCAGTGGACAGAAGTGTCCGCACGTCGTGTGTATGCTTCGACCGTGATGTGGTCATCACCCACCTCGACTCAGCGTCACTGTCGCCCAGACTGTCGCCGGTCAACTCAAACTGGACAATGACAGGATCCGCTCCACTCGTCAACACTCGCCGACGTCCAGCCATGCACAGAGCAAAGACTGGACCACGATGTGCACGAAAACTCTGCACGGCACCAACAACTAATGCATCATTGCTCGGACACTGCAGACGTTCAGGTCATTTCGGAGACGATGTTTTTACAGGTCAGATGACCCAACCGACAGCATCATCAGAACAGCAGAAGCTAGTATTTCGGTAACTGAACACAATGTCTCATTGCTATATATCACAGTCTTAAACCTATGCATCACACAACGTGTGATCTACAGTGAACGTCATAACTATGTGACAGAGACTGACAGTGATCTGCAGTGAACGTCATAACTATGTGACAGAGACTGACAGTGATCTGCAGTGAACGTCATAACTATGCAACAGAGACTGACACGAACCTTTGTCAGAGTTCCATGACGACCTTCCCAGAAACAAGTGTGACCTCTTGAATCACCGCTGATTATTGTAAAATTGCTGGAAAAACAACACATACACAGAGACATGCTTATGCACGTAAGCTCACACTGTATTGTTATAAATACAACTAAATCATATCATATATGAAATTCATAGAGAGCCCCATCACACTGTTAAACCTGACTGCACTATAACGTCAATACAGCAAACAAAGATGAAAAGTCTGGATACAGAAGACGAAGAAAACAGTAACAAAAGCAAAAATACGCATAAATGTCGTTAAATACTGTTGAATAATAGCAGCATCAATCAAAGCTTTAGTGGCAGCTTTAACAGAATACACGAGTTGATTTCACAGATTAAATAACACTAGGCAACACTATTGAACGTTAATCCCAAAACTACAATCTAACAGAACAAATCTATACGGTTTGCCGATACTAATACCTTCCATTTCTCTTTAACTAGGTAATTTTTTCATTGTTATTCTAGGTTAAACAAAGTCTTTGAAAAAAAAATAAACTCTTTGAAACTGTTGGGACAGGGTCGAGTCATTTGTGCCACCGAACCAAACATCAAAGCATCAGTGGTAACTGGTAAGCAATGAACTACAGTAAGTGTGGGTGGTGAAATATGTTATTGTTAGTAACCCACAACAAAACAAATGCAAACAGCATGAGTGAGTGAGCAGGGTTTTACGTCCCGCTCCATACACCGGAGGTCACTACGGGAATGAGTCTTTCCAGGGAATCACTTGCACTGGTACTGACAACAACAAAAACGGCAAAAACAATCAGAAAGACGAACAGCCAGTGATGTCAGCAGGACTTTTTCTAAGATCAAATCAAGGTTTTTCTCAAGACCAAGAGAAAGACTTTTTTCAAGACCAAGACCAAAAGAAACAAATTATTTCCTGTCCTCAGGGCGCCTCGAGACCAAGACCTTGGTCTCGAGGACTACATCACTGCTAACAACACAAAAAGCCTATGCAACAATAATAAACTATCTACACACATACACATAAACGTAATATTAACCAATAAAAGATTCACACACACATGCAATACAATTACTGATAAAAAAAACCTGGTATAGGGGCTTTTTCTGCCATCTAGCCAGGAAATGGATCTATGGCTTATTCTAAAACTCCCACGACCCACACGGGACCAAATGCCAATAGGATGATTGCTGTGATGAGGTCAGCAATAACAACATACTCAGTGACAGCGAGAGCGTATACGTAGGTCTGAACTTGGCCAGCCACTCGACCAGTATCTAGCCGCATGACAGCCTGACCAGAATTCACGCTCCAGACACGAATGCAGTCGACTCCACCGGTGATAATCACATTCTCCGGCTCATACCAAGCAATGGACAGGATACGATCTGCAATGCCCAGCAAACCGTCTCTCAACCACAGACAATACTCACTACACTTACTTACTAATATCTGCAAATTAATATACACATTCTCAGTCAGAGTTGTAATAACTGTTGACCTTTTCCTCACTGAACATAACTTCGACATCACAGAATTAAAGGAAAGTGACACAAACGTGTTCATTTAACGCTAAAAAAAATAAATACCTGTACATAACACTCTACAAGTTAAAATTACGGACGTACAGCTGCACACACAACACCATATGACATACATCATATAGCATACCACGACAATTACCACGTATCATACAGCATATGATGTATCACAATTGAGATATGCACTCCCTGCTTGGTTGGGGTTTCTGAAAGCTAATTTAATTAATAATTAATTAACAAAACACAGTCTACCCTCAAACGGCTCCACAGGTTTGGTTATTCTACTCAGCTAATACTTCCAACTCCAACCACTGCCTTCATGAACCACTGTCAACCACGTGCAATAATACACAAAATGCTTTATTCAGTACACTATCTTATAATAATACTTTTCTTATCATCAATAAAAGCGCTCAAATGCAGACAAGAATATTATGCTACAAAATGCTTACCACCAAGATTAGTGAACGATCTGCTGTATACGATACCATCAGAATTAATTTCAAATAGCACGACACAACCAGCTTCTGAGCCAGCCTGTAACACACACGGGCATACACGCTACAGGCATGGACACAAAGTTACAATCCAATTAGCACATTACACGTTTCAACCAGATGCGACACACAACAAAAAAAACTCATGCACAAATGAACAAATATGTGAGAGAAATGGCCTGAAATGTCACCGACAGTCTGCCAAAAACAGAGCATAACAGCGACTATTACACATGCGGGCATATCAAAAATTTGTCACCGATACATGCCGTCGTGCCTATGAGACTTTGCAGTTCAGCTCTTGGATACGAAACAGCTGACCTGCAGATCTGCAAACCTTTCCGCTTCCTATAAACAAGACCGATGGCATTCATGTTTCCGTGTTCCCATTAGCATATTCCCTAGTTTCTTTCAACGCCTGGCCTAAACTGAAGTAATTCCAAAAATTGGCCGGACAAACCCTGTGTGATTATCTGTGCACATCAGCATACTGACTCCTCATGGAAATGCTAAACTCAAAGTGTATGAGTAACAAAGAAAAACTTTTTAGCAAAATCTATCTAAATTACAATTTATGATGTCCTCAGTGCATACAGGTACGCAAGAGCAACGATACATACAGATTAGATTACTGTGCAGACTGGCATCAGTTCTCTGGTGTTCACACATTTAGCAGTAACACCATCTTAAATTTAACAAAACAGCAAACCATGACGAGTACTTACAGCAATGCATGTTTCATCTTGGTTTGCAGCCAGACACCAAACTGCGTTGTTATTTGTTGCTGCTGAACTCTGTAGCACAATCATGCTTCAACAGTGTAGCTTCACTCAGGGCCAGTTACTTGCTCTTTTCATTAACAAATGTTAATATGTTAATTAGCTAGCCGCCAGTTTACATTGACTAAAAGTTTCTTTAGACATCTTTCTGAACAGTGAACACCCACGCTGCATAACTGGAAAGTTAACTACGGCTGTTTTGTAAGGACACGTGTTATTGGACTACAGTGACGACATGGTCATGCAAACAGACAAGTCACGGGCAGCACATGCCTGTGTAACGCCCTAGGCTGTCCGATGCTAGCTTTCTCTATTTCTCCATCTCCAGCCAAAATTGGCCAGTTTAAGTGAGCTGGCATTTGACTGCTGGCTAATTGTTCCAGAAACACGTATTAAGGTAACTGGTTAGTTACCGGTTTGGTTAAATGACTGGTTAAGAACAAGAAACAAGCCCTCAATCTCGTCAGCATTTCAGTTATACAAAATTTGCACAAAAAACGCAACAACAACATGTTTACGCAACATCGGAAAATAGCAAGTCATGCAGAAATGTCGGTGTATCGACAAGCACTGAAAATGTACATACATTACAAATGTTAAAAAAATATTTTAATACACACTGTGTCCCAATATTAGCCACAAGCCTGTCTGGGACAAACTTGACCAGCGTATTACTGACAAGGCGATCAAGCAGTGGCACACACACCTAAGAGCTTGCATTGAGCCCAATAGTGGCCACTTTGAGCACACTGCAAGACTTGCTCAGAATGACTGTCTCCATAAATGTTAAAAATTTTATTTAAAAATCTGACACGTATTAACAACTTTAGACTAACTTATCTGCAGGGTTTAGTGGGACATGGTGTAAATGTGCAAATTTGCTGAAAATAAGCTCAGTCATTCCACGAAACTCAAAAAAAGTAAAAAAAACCTTAATGCTGCCAGTTAAAATGTCGTGCTCATGGACGAACTCATCAATCCCAGCCGAGAAAAGCCGGTCACCACACCAGAGGAGTGCTTCCACTGACGACACTGCAGGAAATACCTACATCATGTGCAGCAAACACTGAGATACAACATACCATACAAATACAGGGTGAGCCAAAAAACGGACCTATTCAAAGTGTTGATAATTTAGCAACGGTCAGTCGTAGAAACGTGTGTGAAATATCAAAAAAGTTTCAGAATGTTGTACAGAAAAAGCACACAATTTGCATAGAAAGAAGTGCATTTGAATATTATTTGCCTAATTTGCAAAAATCTTCACCACTGCTAAAATTATGCTGAATTTGACATTGATTTGACATGCATTGATTTAACATGGATTTTGAGCGTTGATAACTTAATTAAATACTGAAGCTCTCACTAAAACTGATTAAGCGAGCACACGTTTTATTATTTGTAAACTACTAAAGCTACCAGCTGTACTGCAAAGTCAGAAATGCTGGAAAATAAGTGAAAAAAATGACTAAAAGCTATTAACAGAGACATACCATTTCTTGTGACCAGTTGTTGGAAACATTCCATAATTCAATGCAGCTTGTAGCTACATCATGGGCACCTGGCGACGAATCACCTTTATCATTACTAGAATCAACAGACCTGCATTACAGCAAATCATCATCCTGACATTTGTTTGTTGAACACTGAACAGTTGTCAAACTGCATCTAAACACAGCAAATTAGACTAATAATGGGCTTAAGTGTACGAAGGTAATTTAAAACATTAAAAATTAAGATCAAATAAATATACATTATAGAGACAGTTAGTAAGGAAAAGGTCAATATACATCTCTAAATAGCTTACAGTCAGCAATATGATAACTGCAGGTTGTGGACATGAGGGCAAAGACCATAAAATTATGTTAATTCTATTTTCAGTTTGGCAAACTAAAACAGAGTGATGTGAAATTTACTAATTTCAGTTCAGGAAAATTTAGGCCTATACTTTGTGCGTCATGAATCGATATGTTTATTCAAGGTTGTCAAGTGTCATTTTAAAATGTTAAATAAGTCAAATTTCTGGCATTTTTCAAAAGCGTTTGGCAGTAAACAATTTTGGTTTATTAGCTTGGCATTTTTATGTTTGGCATTAAAATTATAAATTTGGCAGTAGCACTCAAGTGTGGCATTAATTTGGGATTAATTTTGCTTAAGCAATATTTTTGCTAGTATCTATTACTATCCGATGTCAAAAATGGTGTTTTGTCCATCTCCATGGCACATATTTAGACAGGCATCTGGCAGACAGAATGCTGTTTTAATCATACTTACGAGCAACCCACATTGTGAAGATATGAAAGACAGTTATGAGTATATGCAATAGCAGTGTAATACGTTGCCAAACTGATCCCAGTAGCCTAATTAGGTGCACTTCAGATCGCTGAACTGTTTTAGTAATTTCTAGTTCTTTAAACTCAGTTCGCCGAACTCACAGTATTAATTTTGGCCACCAATCTTACAGTTCACCGAACCGACCATAGCTCTGAGCATAAAATTATTCCATATATATCCCATATCAGTTGTCTAAAAGAACTTCAGCTTATATCGATGGTGAAATAAGATAATAATTACAAACTCATCACACATACAAGACTCACCGTGAAACTGCTAATTTGCTTGTTGCCTTGCCATATGCCATGCAGTGAATAGAACCAGGCACAAAGTCAAAGAAACGAACTTGATGTACTTTGAAATCTCCCATTGTTATCTGCAACCATGCAAACGATGGTAAATGTTCAGAATAACATGCCTTATTCCAGACGCACAATACCTACGGACACTGCTGCAACAACCCAACCTATGCCACATAACAAGTCGCAACTGAGCAGTTTGTGACCTGATGATCGAAAAGGCAACGAGCCTACCGGCGGCCATGCTAAACTATGCATGCAAGGCAGGCAAGGCGGGCGACGGCAATACAGCTGCCTTTACGGCGGCTGCGGCGGCCAAGATGACAAGAGCAGTTAGATAATCACAGGTCAGGACAGTCAGCACTGATTTTGGGCATCTTCTTTTGCGCGGGTTTGCAAGCCACGTTGTTGGTCTCTATGACCATCTGGGAACCGTCTCTGGAAGTAACCACATTCGGTTTTGGATTTATCTTACTCCCATGTTCTGTCAGGAAGGCCTTCAGCAACTCTTGCTGTCAGTCTGTGGTGAGACTTTGCTACCGACGTAACTGCTGTCACCATAACGGCCGGCGACGGCGCCACAAAGTAGCTGTATTGCCGTTGCCAGCCTCGCCAGCCTCGCCCGCCTCGCATGCATAGTTTAGCATGGCCCTACGATACGGCAATTTTCAGTTAGTGCGCAATAAAAAATTTCACACAAATAAGGTGAACAATAATATTAATACGTAAACGTTTGTGAAATACAAAGACAAACAGTACGTGAAATATGTCTATAACATTAAACAACAACAACCACAGTGACAACTGTCAACAACACGTGTTTGTTTACTTTTCGAAGTAAACAGGAAACGGCATAAACGTCTAAAAGTGAAACATCACTAATTAAATAAGTAAGTGGAAGGGTATGTGTGTGTGTGTGTTTTTTTGCACCGTGTAAAGTAAAAG
>Ga0209052_1000833_pt1 | contig 10579 bp, 10 predicted proteins | sample WorMetHEROISLAND_2_FD_187409 | JGI IMG/M metagenome (GOLD analysis project Ga0209052, IMG submission 187409) | Marine gutless worms symbiont microbial communities from Max Planck institute for Marine Microbiology, Germany - Olavius sp. 4 HERON... | ecosystem: Host-associated > Annelida >...
GCCCCATACACTGCGACTGCAAGTCCACAAGTGTAAATAATACCATATAATTGCTATACACTACAGTATATCCATACAGCTAATGTCATTATTTTGTCCAAATACCACAGAACCATAGTAGTTACCAGTAGATACAGACCTTCAGTTATTATATTTCGTTGACAGTAGTAGCCCCATTAACGTATGTACACAGAAGTGATGTCAAACGAAAGCAACAAATTCTTAAGTCCAAGGCAGCTTCTCACTAAATGCAGTTTTTACATACTTACACGCGACGAAGCCACAGAGATGTTATCCTACATGTAAGCACTTTTCAAGTACTTTTAAGCACTTTCAAGCACAATTATCAGTTTTAAGGACTTCTAAGGGCCTTGAATTTGAAAGTGCTAAATTTTAAACATTTTAAGGACTTTCAAGGACGTGGGGGAACCCTGAAATAATGAAATCGAAACGGTAATGAAAAAAATGATGAAGGGAAAGAAAAACAATTTCCAATGAAAGCGCCACAGTTGTAACATGCAGCACGACATGGCAGTTTATCCCAACAGAGATGTACATAACGTTGTTTAGTCAGACCGTCAGGTAGCATCTTCAATATTCTTTGCTTGTTTATACGTACATATGTCAGTGTGATTTACGTTAATGATAACGAAAAAATGTGGACAACGATAACAAAAATAATAATTCAAAAACAATAACAAAAGTGCCTCCACAGCAGCAATCACAGATGTCAGCTGGACGGGCAATGACAATCTGCTAGAGGCTAGAGCTAACAGTTGTGACTCATGCATTCATTTGCTGGCACCACTTCAGTATATGCTGTTGAGAAGAAGAAGAAGATTTCACATAGACAGCTAGGTCCGTTGCGTGGGAGCTCATCCCCTTTTCAGCACTTTGAGCCGGCGAGGGTTAAACCCAATTAAGCCCAACAGCCCAAGTCCGCCAGATAACGGACTGGGTCAGTATGTCAGCAGTCCTGGTAACAGGGCCTACTGTTACGCAGAACTCGCCGTTTCTTCCCTGGCGATGGCCGTAGTCATCGCCAGTACTCATTATGCCTACCCGCTGAGGGATGGCCAGGCTGAGTTGGCCTGGGTGGCTGGTTACATACAAAGATGGTTTACCCATTTTGAAGATGGTCACCCATCCAAGTACTAACCGGGCCTGGCGTTGATTAACTTCGTTGATGCGACCAACGACGTTACCAACTAAGCCAAACCGCCACTGCTGCTGAGAACTACTACGATATTGTCAAAGCTGTGGAACTGATGTAAACTTCTGCATCTATATCTGTATCACTGGCTGAACCTGCATAATGCTGATCATTGAGACCCCACAACAACATATCTCACCTGTAAATCCGTGCAAGAGACTGGTGATGCTGTTTGGTGGCATTTTCACAGAAATGTCGTCATCAAACGTGACAAATTCATCATCAGCATCAGTCTGCTCGCTAGCTGGGCTGTATGCAACATACAACAAGGACCAAAGTAGTTTGGTAAAAGGCGGAATCGCTGTTGCAACTCCACCCAACTCGTCGTTTGTATTTGCCAGGTGGCAGCATAGAACTGACAGTTTGGATGCAGTTTGCAATTGGTGGCTCGGTGGTCTAGTGGTTAGCGCACTTGGAATGAGAACCCGGCGACCGCGGTTCGAATCCCGGGTCACGCCACTATTCCACTGGGTAGAACCTTGGGCAAGTTGTTTACACACATTGCCTCCCCAGTTTCTCAGCTCCAAGAAACTGGGGTACAAAAGGGAGTTTTCGGCGCCTAAGTGCTTATGGTGACTAAGTGCGCTAGATTAAGCTAAGCTCCAAGCTAAGCTTTAGAGCGCACTATAATATAACCTAACTTTGCTTTTTTTGCTTTTGCATGTTTTGGCTGGGGCTCACCCACCAAATGTCCCCTCATCGGGATCAGAGACCCCATCTAGCACAATGTGTCACTGCACCCCACAAGTTTACCTGCCAAATGGCATCTAAATCCGTCCAACACTCTAAGCAGGGCTGCAAATGTGACAGACAGACAGACAGACTGACCACGCTACAGAAAATGTGTAGCAATAGGCGGAATCACTTTACAAGAGCGATTCCGCCTAACAACAGTAGACACGATGACATAGTGTACACGATGTTACACAATACACAATGCCAGTCATTGACCGCAATCAAACACAAGCATTTGTCACTCACGGTGCTGCCCAGCGACAGAACATCATTCAAAACTCACTTCCAGAGTTTACAAACACTTCAACATCTTACAGAGACTGAAAGGTGAGGCAGCGAAAAAAAAGACTCCACTGGCTTGGACATGAGATGCGAATGGATCATCAGTGCATACCACAGCAAGCATTGTACTGGGAGGTACCAGCCAGGATAGAAGAGAGGACCAGGTCGACCACGAACAAACTAGAGGAGCACGGTCAAAAAATGACCTTGACCTTTGACCTTGAAATTCTCTGGATTTAGAGCGGTTGTCAAGGTTCATGTTTCTGCAAAATTTCATCAAGCTAAGTGTAGCGGTTCATGAGTTATCATGTGTACAGAGAAAAAAAACTCCCGATGAAAACAACACTGTCTGTCGCTACCATGGAATATATGAATATTTTATTTTAATCATCACATTACATCATTTGAAAGACAGACGAGTCAAAATAATCGGAACAGAACAAGATGAACTGAGATGAAGGTCCGACCAACTATATCTATGACAACACTAGTGGCAAACAGAAATCATTCTGAAGAAGGCAGTAGTGGGTTGCCAAAATGTCAACAAAGCAGTAGATAAATGTTGTAATGTCCTGAATTATTGTGTTTTCCGCCTCTTTCCGATAGCTGACTGTAAAATGAACAAAGGGTTAGGCATTTCACTTTCAATTTTTAATGTTAATGTAATGTATTGAATTTGACATGGTGGAAGGTGACATGAGATGCAGTACTCACAGCGGTGGCGCTGTCTGATCCATGCTCTCATCATCACTGCTGTCCAAGTCACTAGCGGGCAATGTCAATGTCTGGCTTGGCATCACAGCGTCCGAGTGAGAATCAGTTGGATGTGTGGACATGTTCTCCGGGGAAAACACCGTTCCCTCTGAACAGAACAGCCAGTAATAATTAGCAATAAAAAAAATGTAAACAATATGTGACCAGAGATCTGAAACCTCGACCGAGAATGGTTCTGCCACCTGGTGAAAACAAAAAAAAAGAATTTTGGGCTTTCCCATAGGAACGAGACGTCGCCGTTAACACAGGGTTTGAACTACCGTTCAGCCTGTGATAACTCTGCTAAATTTTCTAATAAAATTTCGTGGGTACTTCACAGATTCAATGGAAATTAAGCTTATGAACTTCCATTCAGATTCATTCAGATGACACTGTCATTCTACATTGTTTAGGGGGTTGCTTTTCTCCAGACACAGTGCATATATTGTTCTACCAAAGTTACTGACTGTATTGTTTCTATATCTCACACATTCTGTCAACTGCTGAATTACAGAAACATTGTATTTGTATTGAAATAACGTGTAGCTTACATACCATCCCAGGTGAGCCTGGGAAGTGTGCTAGAAGCCCCGGCAGCGTTGGACTTGTGTCGAGCGGCACTGAGAATGGATTGAGGTTTGTTGACACTGGTAGCTGCACTAGCGTCTCTCAGCAGACTCTTGCGCACTACGGGAGGTGTTTGTAGCACCGACAACACTGAGGCACTAACACAACATCACGCACACACCAATCACCGATCGTTACTAGTCATGTTAGCATACAGCCTTGCCAACACTTCACTTTCAGAACTTCCCAGAACCTGAAAAAGCAAAAATCCAGGGTTTTCAGGACCAAAATACTGTGCTTTCTGATAAAAATGGTCAATTACTGTGATCTAAGTTTAGGTGACTCGATAAAATATGTGAAAATTGGCGATTTTGTCAATAGTATGGCAACTGAACACATTACAGTTCCCTTCACAGCATCAGTACATACAAAAAGCAGTTCCCTTTAATGGCCACTGGCCAGTTAGTACTTTTACTTAGCAAACTAATTAAACACAATTAACCTTGCTAAAATTACAGGTCTCCATAATATTTTTTCCAGGAGCTTCCACGGCTTTCTAAGTATGGATATTTTCACTTTCCAGGACCATCCAGACTGCATCAACTCTAGGCAATACAGCACACTAGAGGCCATTTCATGTCATAACAACGACAACAGAAATTGGCTAAGATGAAGGCTACTATAAAGCAAAGACACAAAAAGTTAATAGAAGCAAGAATGACGCCACACACAATACTCATTGAATAAACATCTTCAACTGAAGCTTCTTTTGGCTTACACAAGACTTTGCCTCATAATGTCTACTAATATTTATCCCATGAATAACAAAATGCAAAAACATTCTGAAATAAGAAAATAAATTGATATACAATTACTGTTACTGTATGACTGTGGTGAAGAAACCATCCATTGAGACAGCAACAGGGCTGAGACACTCGGGCACAAACCAAAAAAACCAGTCAGTTTTATCGGGTAAACCCACCTAAAAACCTACCCGAAACTTATTCAATTTCAGCTTCTTGTTCGGTTAAGAAAATGTTTTATTATGGTTAAGTTTTTAAAACTTTAAACCTATAAAACTGCATATTTTTGGATATTTACTTCATGGGGACAGTATCCAGCGGTGCTCATTCTAATAACATCCAGACTCGTGAAAACCCCAAAACCCATCAAGTGGAGCCTTTTTAATAAAAAAAATCTGGGTTTAACCTGCAAAAAAACCCCAAAACCCAATTAAACCCATCGGGTTGGGCTTTAAAAACGGTTTTTTTCAACCGTGGACAGCAAACCTTGCAGCGGAGTGCTTCAGAGACTGTAGTGTCTTGTATAATGGAGTCATGCTCACTGCCTCCGTATGACTGTCTTTATCAACCGTTGGATAAATGACTTCATGCACAGCATGACTGCAAAGTGCACAGAACACCAATGTAAGGCTTCAATGTCAACAAGCATGCACTACACCGCAGCATGATATGCTTTAGTACAATCTAATAATACTAGCACTGCTGTTATGTTGACGCTGTCACCACGGTTTCCAAGTTCATTCTATCACAGTTCATTTTGCCAACGTCAATGGTTCTATCTTGTTCACTATTTCTCAGAATGATACATGTATGATATAATATGATCACATCACTTAACAGTTAACACATCAGACACAATATACAATGCAATAACATTTGGGACACGGGTTATAAAATTGAACTTACTTCCGATGACGTGGCAAAGTTTCACGTCGATCGGCCGAGAAAGTTCGGAGATCTCGCGGACGGACAAACACCAGGTCGTACCATAAGCGCGACCATTAGTACGATCGGCTAATTACAACCTTTATTTATGTTGACGTTTCAGCAACTGCTGCTGTCTTCCTAGGAATGATTTCTGTTTACCGTACTGCTAGATGTCGCATCAGCGAACAGTTAGTCAAACTAATTAGTGAATAAAGATCGCAATTTGATAAATTCTTATAGCTAATTAGTTACTGTCATCAGTGCATTTTTCCTATTTATCATCAACTGTTGGTGTAATTATTCACTGAACAAACCTGCGTTTCTTGGCTGACGAGGCAGGCAGAAGAGGTGTGCCAAAGAGGAAGTCTGGCGACTCAGACAAACCATCACTCCTGTACAGATTTCACATTACAAAATCAACTGTTACAAAATACACGGCAAAAATTACATGAAAAACAACCAGTAAAATTTCCATGTCATCTACGATAGTTTTAATGTTTAATAAATCAGCAAAATATGGAACCATAATGAACAAAAAATAAATAAATTCAAAGTGTAAGACACGTTTATCAACCCTTTTACGGTCAAAAATTGTTTTTGAAAACTCTACCCATACTGGAGTGCATACACTAATGTTCACCGCATCTACTGAGACTTCATCATATCTGAACATGAATATGTATAAATGATGCTAAATGTAGGCCTAAGATAACTACGAATCCACTACTGGAAAAGAGTTTCAGCACATGAATTTTATCAGGACGAACAGTAAAGGAGTTAAGCCACAGCAAAGGAAACAGAATGAACCAGCTAAACTTCTGAGTCAAACTGTGATACAGTTCAGTAGTTACAGCAGGATGCAAGGGGAAGACCAGCATAAGAAACAGGGAAGTGATAATGACCACAGCACAGCCGCGTTTTACTATACAAGACGAATACACTGATTAACAATAAACAACAATAAACATGACAATAAAGCACTAAAGTGACACAATAGATTTAAATTTTATATTACATATTACAAACTCTCTGTAGTGAAGTAAGCATCAGAACAATGTTGCTCAACTACGTTGGTTCACTCTCAGATATATACCAAAACAAAACATCTTCTACATTGATAGGCCCACACGTTTGTGTCTCATTTGTTATATATCTACGGACCTACGCACTTGAAATAAACTGGAATTTATTGATGGACTGGTTGATTTAAAACAGGGACCAGAAGCAAATTCCAAGTAAGTAAAAGTAAGTAAATAAAACATGAATTTATATAGCACATCAACGCCAAAAAGGCCCTAACGCACTACATACACTAATACTCTGAAACGAAAAATAAACGAAAAATGTCTTCAGTAGTCGCCGGGAAACAGAGATGGTATGAAGAGGATCATGCAGATGTCTCGGCAGTCAGTTCCACATCATCGGCCCGGTGACAGAGAAAGTCTGACGTCAGTAGTCGTCGGGAAACAGAGAGGGTATGAAGAGGATCATGCAGATGTCTCGGCAGTGAGTTCCACATCATCGGCCCGGTGACAGAGAAAGTCCGACGGCGATACGAACTTAAACGGTAAGACGGCACAACAACCAAGACACTCACGGTGCTGATGCCTGAGGTGCTGTGTCAGCCCTGACCTCCTTCACTTTGTCCATAACTGTCTCTAGTAACTTGGCTCTCGTCATCACCGATGTCTGGCTTGACTTGATCACTGCGGCTGACAGCGGCTCAGGACGGACATCTGTGTACAACGCAACGACACATGCAATAAGATAAGAAACTTAAGATCACAGGCATTAAGCTAATATAAAAACTATGTTATATACAATTAATGATGTCTTTGAATATGCTCATAGGTTGATACTGTAACTAATAAATTGTAAATTCATCAAATTACAACCTTTTATTAGATTTGTTGACGTTTCGGCAACAACTGCTGCCTTCATCAGAATGACTGTCCACCACCAGGTGGTGGTGGACAGTCATTCTGATGAAGGCAAATCTAATAAAAGGTTGTAATTTGATGAATTTACAATTTATTAGTTACAAATAACGATGTTTCGAGATTGACATTTTCAAAAAGTTCTTTGAGAGTATCAACTCCAAGACATCTCTGATGTACGTGCTGCACCAAAACAAATGTGAACTATGTCGCGACTGAGAGCACAGCACTGACGGGATCGCTCGCCGATATCCCTCGACAATTGTTGCCCTTGCTTTGTCCAGATAGGTCAGTCTATCCACGTAGGACGGTTCAGCACTGCCAGAGCGCTTCTGACTCACACGTATGACAATGACACACAATATCAAACTGTTTCTAGACTAGATGAGACTAGCAAGTCCGCGTCAGGCCCAACTAATGTTAGCAGAGATATGAAAGCGGCAACAGAAAGCTAACTGACACTCATGACAGACTGTCTGCGGTGCCCGATGTGAACTATGTCGCGACTGAGAGCACAGCACTGACGGGATCGCTCGCCGATATCCCTCGACAATTGTTGCCCTAGCTTTGTCCAGATAGTTGCCGGCTCTCTGCCACATCACACAGATACACACACGCACAGCTCAATTCAGTCAGTAAGAATATCTGTGTTTCACAAAATCTAGTAATAAACATCACTAAAACTGTATCAGTGGTGACAAAAGTTAAAAAGGTTGGTGGCAGGAAGTTGCAGATATCCGACAGACAACTGCAAATTCTCGACAAAGGAGACATGGGTGCTCAAAATTTCAACTTTGCTCCCAAATCCCCCCCCCAAATTAGATTTTACGGCCCCAAATTTTGTATTTTTGGACAAAAAATTTTCAGAAAAAAAAGAACATTTTCTGATTGGCTAAATTTAGGAGTTAGCTGCACCCCTGCCCCTATGTCCAACATAGAGGTGTTAAAGCAGACTGGGCAGTGAAGATTACAGGACATTGTAGCGGAGAGGCGGCTTCGGATGGCAGGCCACATCATCTGGATGCCACCTGGACGACCAGCCAATCGTGCTATGTCATGGACTCCTCGTGGAAGTGGCAGGAAACGAGGTCGGCCAACAAAGACATGGCGGTCCACATTCAAAGAAGACCTTGTGGACAGAGGAGTCGATTGGAACAGCATCCGGGCTGTGGCTACAGACAGGCACAGATGGCGAACTCTTCCTGCCCATTGTCCTGACAAGGACTGGAGGATCTAAGTGCTAAGTAAGTAAGTGCCCCCTGCCATGATACTACTAAAAATTTTTAATCGGCAGCAACCCTACTATCATCATTAATCACAACACAACACTCAGTTAGTAGGGCAGCAGAATGAATGTGACTAAGAGAATGATAGCAATTGATCATTATCCTGTGTTGATGATGCCGAGTGAAAAGCACAACATACTGACCTGTGTGGCGGTAGACTCAAGCTGAACGGCCTCGGCAACTTTAGACTGTTGCAGATAATACATCACCAGCAGATTGAGACTGTCTGGCATATTGAGTTTCTTCAGATAGGACACAACGTGCTCCGACTCCTCCGGCCTCAGGCTCATATACATCAGCTGATCAATTCGCTTAGCTGACAACACACAATCACGCATCGTTGATATACAGTTAGAATTTTGCTATAGCTCCTAATGGTAACCCATCTCAGATAGTGCTGTGCAAATATTAGAAATTTCGAATCGAATAGTTACTTCAGTATTCGATTCGATTCGAAACAAGCTCAATTAATTTTTTTTTGAACACTTACCCTCACCAATTTCTTACTTATTTAACAGAATGACGTCGATTTTTCACCTTAGCAACCAACAAAATCAACAAACATGGAGTCGTCTGTGTCGTCAGTGTCATCTAAAGACCAAACGTAGTCTAATATGGAGCCATTTCACGCAGATTGGTTCGGACAATACAAATATGATTCGTTCTGTATATAATAGCTCAACTATTCGATTCAAAAAATGAAAAAAACACCATTTACACAGCACTAATCTCAGAGCTACCACATGGAATCACACAGTGTTCCCTGCCACCCGACACAGGTGAACACGGTTTGCCTTAACACCAGTGAGATCTTGGTGGTTGGTCATATACCACGATGATTTACCTGTCCGTAGACAGACAGTCACACATCCAGGTAGTAACTTGTAAGCTACCCAACCAGGAGTCAAATCCACGGTCTCGCGATCATAAGTCCAACGGCCTAACCATTATGCCACCAAGCCACCTTCACTATATAGGCTGGATGATCCTCCTGGCATAATGCATTACGATAACCTCTCAGAAACTGCACAGATGCAGCCATCAAAATGCCAAAATCACATGCACAATAATGGTCAAAGAAGTTGCAATATACAGGATAGTGAATGACGAGTTTCTGAACAGCAGAGGCCAATTTGTGCAATAACGATGTTAACAGTAACTAATTAGGTAAATAAATAAACCTAGTATGTAAAATCACGGCTACTTAGCTACAACAAAACATAGATATCACACCGACACTAAACAATTAATATGTAAACTACTCAGCATAGTGGCAACTGATAATACATTACAGTATTTGCTTAGAGAGTGTTTCTCAGCATTGCAAATTCATGAAAATTTCCATACATTATGCTGTTGTGTAGCGAAATCAAACACGAATTTGAAGCTGTACCACTTGGCCAAAAATTAAACTAGCTATTGAAGTATTGTGTGCTAAAGAAATGAGGAGAATTTGGTGCAAAAATATTCTTGCACTATACAGATATCGCATTAATTTAATTTATACAGGCCATGACGCATGATTGACGCCAGAGCTTATGTCATTGTTAAATTTTTCATTACCAGGGAGGGGGGGGCACAATTAGTCAACGGAAACTTGGACTCTATGCGAACATAGCCTTAGTAACAAAACATCAGTGACTGACGGTGAGTTAACTGCAAGTATTTATATAAGACAACGAGGAGCTTACAGTCAAGACAGGTTTGTATGATGCGTGACATGAGCCGTTCTCGTGTCACATAGTCACCGCGGCTGCGCTGATATTCCAGCGCTTGCTTCAGTAGACTAACAACAACAACAACAGCAACACTCAACACTATCACAATTAGCATAGTACATCGACTCCTACATTTACCTTCACACCTTCAGTGTACACTTACACTTAGCACTTAGATCCTCCAGTCCTTGTCAGGACAATGGGCAGCAAGAGTTCGCCATCTGTGCCTGTGTGTAGCCACAGCCCGGACGCTGTTCCAATCGACTCCTCTGTCCACAAGGTCTTCTTTGAATGTGGACCGCCATGTCTTTGTTGGCCGACCTCGTTTCCTGCCACTTCCACGAGGAGTCCATGACAT
>Ga0209052_1000834_pt1 | contig 10576 bp, 6 predicted proteins | sample WorMetHEROISLAND_2_FD_187409 | JGI IMG/M metagenome (GOLD analysis project Ga0209052, IMG submission 187409) | Marine gutless worms symbiont microbial communities from Max Planck institute for Marine Microbiology, Germany - Olavius sp. 4 HERON... | ecosystem: Host-associated > Annelida >...
ACGCTAGATGAGCCAATAGTTGTAAAATAACGATTTCTAAGGGGGGGTACCCCTCTGATGCCCTCGTTCGAGGGGAATCTCTTCACCCCGTGGCACCAAATTACCTTATAAGAAACAAGAGACTCTAGGCTATCATATGATGAAGACCCGGAGTCTCTATCTCACCTAGCCTTGAATCCGTACCGGGTCGTGACGGACGGACGGACAGACAGACAGACAGAATTCCTATAGATAATACGCGCCACAGCATTACCTGCCGGTACAGCTGTGGCGCGTAAAAATGATAACGTGGCTGCCAAAACAAGAAGTATTTCTGCGAACGTGACAGAATCGACCGCGGAAAAGTTGCAAAGAAACAAATTTCAAATTTCTTCTAATGAACTTATGGGACTTTTATACCCCGAGAAGTTTGCGGACTACGAGGTTAATAATTATCTGTTAAAAGATTGTAACTCTGTCATGGTAAAAGATTCAATAGTTAAATACGCTATTTTAAATTCTGGAAAACTCACTGTTCCAAAATAACTGTCAGAGTCACAGTGAAAATTTCTCAACTTTGCAAAAGTCGATATTACGTTCTTCTCGTACTCGTGCGTGTGTCATTAATGTATACAGACTTTGAAATACTGTGTTGCCATTTAATTACCGGGGCACGGGATGATTTAATGGGTTTGTACCGGCGCGCTGGCGGTTGTTTCATGTGACTGATGTCGACGCTAAATTGGCGTCTAAATGACAGAAGGACCACCCTATCGGTATCGAGCGCCAATTCATTACACGCTGTAATCGACAGACATCTGTGGCTTGTACAATGTACATGTATGGTTGGTTCGTTGTCAGTCTGCAAGACGGATGTATCTGTACCGAACCATTGCCCGTCGCTCATCGCTCAACCTGTCGATAATTCAATAGAACGCCTGACGTAATGGACTGCAGCTCGTTCTGTTCGTTCACTTGATTAAGTGTCTCCGAGTCTTAACTGCCTTCTGCGTGCCCCGTCTACGACGACTGAGCAGCGGCATAAATTTTAGTCATTTTTAATGCTGTTGGTTAAAAAATCGCCCATATATTTGAATGCATGCAATAACGTTGAATAGATCTATAATCTCTCACGAGGCGATGAAGCCACCAGATGTCAGTCGGCTTGGCTTGACTTATGCAGTTTGCTGTGTGCTAAATCTCGTTTAGTGCTGAAACTTCCTCCTTTGCGATCTGGTTTCAGTGGTTTGACACTTTAAGATGCTTCATTTTGTGTTACGAATCGTGAGATTTAGTCTCCTGATGCTTGATATATTTTTGTTTGCAATTTTCGGACTCTACATTTTTAGTCAATCAATAGTTTGAAGTCACTGCCGAAAACAAACTGGGGTTCAACTGAAATATTTAAAGATATGAGAATAAAATAAATACAAACGTCGCAAATTCGACGTTTGTTGCATATTGTTCGTGGACTTTTTCCAGTAGTCACTTATATGAAACGTACTTTATTTTTCACGTTGTGCCGACTTTCCCTTGTCTCTGGTACACACTAGACTGTGGACCTAACTGCGGCAGAAGTAGATGCGTTGCAGCTTCATCTAGGCTATGATGTAATGTGTCAGATAGAATATCTCCAAGTAGAGTGGGCATGATAAACTATTTTTGTGCTTAACTCACAAACTCTTTTGTGAGCTACGCACCTATTGAACTTTTCGTCGGGTGCACTAGTTGCACCGGGAAGGTCGGAATCGGCGCCGGTACAAGACCTATTCGAACTAGGTTAGCAGCGCCGGCGGAGAACACAGATAGATGCATGTTGAATGTGATTGATATTGACAAGTGAGACAACGACGACGACGAAAACGATCGTAGCCGTCATGCGATGCATGTGTGTGGCCACAGTGTACGCACATTACTCAGCGACAGACAAGCGATCGAGCGTCAGCCAGTTTGCCTGGCGCTCGTTTTATATAGAACATAGTCTTTAGACTTGGGCGCCGCTGACCGGCCGGCGACAATGGACGCGCGGACGCGTGAATGATTAACGCCTGCCTGCATGGGATCGGCAATGACTTTCCATGTCACATGCACGTGAAACATACCGGCTCATATATCAACTCCAGCACGCCGCATTGTCACCGCGCCCAACTTAATGTTTCCCATCTATTCTTCACGGTCAGTAGGTGCAGAAATAATTGCATAACTGTACGACGTCGTGAGTTGTTTACTGCTTTGTGGCGCCGTTTTATTATATCCAGTATTTCCTAAATAGCGGCAGGTAGGCATATTCTTTTATATGCCATTGTGCCCGTACATTTCGAATTGTTTTCAGACCGTGGGAATATGAATTATGCATTACCCGAGAAGCTTTCAAAATATACTAGGCGTGCAAAATGAAATATTGTAGTTTTTCTGTCACTCTTATTGGAGGTTTTTTTGTGTAATACAGATGTTATGTTAAATTGCAAGCCTGTACCGTAGAAGATGTATGTAGAAGATGTTTTGTGCTACCTCTTTTGTTGTACTTGGGGATAAAAAAGCCCCAACTTGGTTTTGGGACAGTGAAGAATGTAACTTGTAGCAAATGAAGCATAAAGTCTACTGGTTATATCTGCATACTGCACGTTTGTTCGGTTATCAGAGGTGACTTTTTACACACTTTTAAAACAAATGTATTGAAAAAGCTGGCAATTTCTAAATCTTCGCTTTTGCGAAGTGTGTTTTCTTAAGCAGTCTTGTTCAACTGTAGATATAGATAGTATTGTCAGTTACACTGTAAACGGCGGCTGTGCGTTCGTTATTGTGATTATTTGACGAGTCTGACGGGATGCGCTACGCCTAGTCAAAGTTCGACGTTTTTGTCCGCCGCGACGCGACGCTGAAGTGCAGCAACTGACGATGTACGACGTGGCGCGGCCTTTATCCACGTCCGGGCTGCAGCGGCGATTGGGTGAAAGAAGGCGTGTTGTGCGTCGTAGTCGTCGTCGCGGCTGACAAATGGCTCCAAATGATTCCATTTTCGCGGCGAAGAGACAATGCAGCCGATTGGATTTGTAGATGAGGACTGGACGTGCGCTGCGCTGGCGGACTTGTGGCACGGTACGTGTGTCAGGTCGCAGCCGCCGCGTTGATTCATGACATTCCGCTGACGACGTCGCCGAGGCCAGGCAGACACAATCCTGTCTGCAAGGTTGCGGGTCAGTCGGGCGCGACCGCTGCTCCTCATTGATCTTCATCGTCGCCCGTTGCAGGCTCACGCTGCTGTCGTCTTCGCTGCTGCCTGTCCGGTGGTGCAGACTCAGAGAGAGTTATGAGGGGCGAGCGCGTCTTTGTGACGGCCGGGCAGCTGGCGGTCGTTCGGTCAGCAAGCGTCACGGGGTCAGACCAGTCGCGCCGACAAACAAGACTAATGGTGTCGATTGGATCACGGGCGCGCTGGCGCGCCAGATGACGCCGAGATCTTGATTCATGGCTTTCCACGTTGACCCGCCAACCGTCCCTGGCGTCACCGTTGACCGGCAGCTGACCTGCGTGCGTCGGCGCTGCACCACGCCATTAATACGTTCGCTTCCCGTGTCACGCGATCACAGGTCGGTCGGTCGGTCGTCAGGCGTCCGTCGCCACCAGAACACACTGTGCGTGTGCGACAAGAACACAACGACGACACGACGACTTGCTGTTGTAGTTGTTGTACGAGTTGCGACCAGCACAGGACGACGAACAGCTTGCGTTCTTCAGTTTTAAGTCTATAGGCGTCTTTGCAAGGCACGTAGCCGCAGTCTGGCAGACGATAGACATCGGACTGGACTAAGATTGACGTTAGTCGGTTAAGTAGCTCAACTTCGAACTACTCAGTGCTGCCTTAGTTCCGCGTAACAAACAGTTCTCAGTGAAGTACGGTTATCGATTGTACCGGTATGAGAACGCCGTTCTTAATCTTTTTGTAATAAGAGTGGTATTTTATTTTACATTTTTAGTTTGCTTGATTCGTGTAATTAAGTAATTTTTTTTACCATTTCGCGTAGTTAACAAAGTTGTCTCAACTTGTCTGCTAGTAAGAGACATGTACATGCAGCGATGCGAAGCGCCAACGGACTTTGCATGCCTCGTTAAATCGTATTAGGCAAGTTATTTACTCGCCAGCAATCTGCGGCTGAAACTGGGGTCTGGGCTTCTGGGTGTAAGTCTATAACGTACGGTGTGATTCATAATGCTTAGGACATCCGATGCCCTTGCACGGTAACAATTATTATTCCCGTTCTCAGAACGAGATCGGGCAATGAATGACTTTGGTTGTCTTCACACGTGAAACGCGTCATACGTCAACAGGCCTATCACGCGCCGGTCGCACTGTGACCGCGCCCAACTTCATGTTTATCGTCCTCTTTTCGGTCAGTCGGTGCAGAAATAACTGCATAGAAAATAACTGCATACCTGGCGACCAAATATCCGTGAAGTTTACTGCCGAATAGCACGCATTGTGCGTGTCGCCAGGCGCCTATACGTGTTTGGATTCGTCATCATCATCATTATCATTTTGCTCAGTGTATAGGTAGCATGTCGGTGCATATACGTTCGATTTACACGATTCTATGTTGTTGTTTCTAAACCTGTTCTTTTATCACCTTGTCCTATTTGACTAATGCTTATTAGTGTCCCCAAAAAGGCCTACTACAATACTACATTGCAGCTGTAATACCATTAACGAACATTTTTGGCATGTGACTTTCTTCCCTCATAGTGGATAGTTTTTTTTAAGTTTTGTTCGCAAAGTATGTATAGGCCCATAAGTCACGCTTTCTGCTTGATTAATTTTTGGGGTATGCAGTGTCTCGGAAGTTTTTCGTTGTTCGTGCGGCATAAGAGACTAAGCCGAGTTACACGCGAAAATACAAAACATTTGCGAAAAAAATTGCAAGTTTTTTTTTAATTTCTATATGTAACCATGAACTAACCGGTCAGTTTTCGGGTGTACATTATGTCAGGTATTAATGTGTAAGTTAGGCGGTTAGCCGATATTCGGGAAAATAATATATAAAAGTACTGCGTTATTACCTCCGCTTCTGTCAAATTACTCGAAAAGTTACGAGGGGATACTGGTGACATTTTTTTCACAGTCGTTTGGTGCCTAAAAGTATAAGAACGAGTTTGTTGCGGTCACAGTCTCATGACCCTTTCCTTATTTGCTTCATTTTACTCTTGTACTGCGTGTCACTGGAATAACACCACTTTAATTTTATCTGCTAGGCCTAGATGGCACAATTATAATGTCAACGGCTTTGTTGTGTCATACATTGCCTTCGCTTGTCGTTGGTCGCTAATAGGCAGTTAACGCCTAGATACATTGTATGATTTGACATGCAGAAACGCTGCAGTATTGTTGTGTCCAATGTCTGTTTCAGATTACGCGCATAGAAACTGCACCGGCCGAGGTCAGCACGAGAACGCAGCGCACTAATGGACGCAGCGAAGGACGGTTTAAACGAAGCCAGGTTGGGTGATGACGACGACGAGGTCGATCAAAGCGTGGTTGATTGCGGTACTACGCCAGCCTGTCGACACACCGCGTCATCATCGTCGTCATCCTGCGTCAGTGATTACGTCATTGCTAAGCAGCAGACGTCCAGCAGCTGTGATGACGTCGACTCTCTGACGGAGAGCGTCGATGACGCTGACGTGGTACAGGAAGAGACTTGCAGGTCGGTCGATGGTTCACTGACGACTTCGACGTCGACGTCGGTGCCTCTGCTGCAGCAGCTGGTCAGCTCACCGTGCGACGTCATCACTCCTGTCTCGATCAGCTCCGTCGCCGCCACGCCTCCACCGCCAGCCGTAGCCAGTGACGCAGACGCTCAGACCAGCCTCGACAAAAGCTTCTTGCAAAAACTCGAGTCTTTCGTGTCTTCAGTAGGTCAGGTCGCCAGAGCGCCGCTGCCGCGTCCGCCGCTGACTGGCTGGATTCGTCGGCCTGTCTTTCCCTCGCGGTCCGCGGCGCCTGCGACCGACAGCGTGCCGATGCATGTCAAAAGACCCGTAGCACCAGCAGGAGTCTGTCAATACTCACTGGCGACGCTCTTCTCACCACCGCCACCAGCGGTCGACAGCGGCCGGCCACTGGACTTGTCGGCCAAGCGGACGGAGTCTCCAGCCGCCGTCGACAGCACGCGACCATCTCAGCGCAGATGTGCTGACTTAGTACAACGTGATTCTGGTCAAGACGCTGTTAGGCGAAGATTTGTGGACATGGATGAGGTTCAGCCTAACGGCGTAAACTCTTTGGCCTGTCTTGAGCGAGACTTCGGCGAACACTCGACGATCCTGACCCGGCTAGGATCCGCTCAGAGACAAGCCGCGGCCGCACTTATGATGAGGGGCGGCGCAGCGAGTCGTCGCGATCGGACGGCCGCTATGTTGGATCTCACGGAGACAGCGCGCAGCCCAGCACGTGCCCGAATCTGTCCACCGGCTGAGATCCCTGCACCGTACGCAAAGTTTTCATCAGCTCACTCGTTGATGGCTAACAGCCGATGTCTGCCGACGGTCGTCGGTCCGACGGGCGTCGTCGGTGGCAAACCAGACTCACATCACTCGGTGATGTCGCCGACGACAGCCGCGACCGCACTGCGCTGTCTTCAATGCGGCACAACCTTCTTCTCTCTGCCCGAGCTGACGCTGCACATGATCCAGTCGGCCCATTACGCCAACCTCATCTGCGCTGCGGCAGCGTACAGCGCCGACGACGAGGAGGACTGCAGCGTCGCGATGGACGCATGTAGCAGCAGCCATCAGGCGTCGAACGCTGGCAACGATCAGTCTACGCCGAGGTGTGGAGCAGCGGCGCACCTGCCCCGCGGCAAGGCTATGACGCAAGACGTCGCACATCGTAGAGGCGGTCTGCACAGAAGTAGCATCAGCGACGTGCGAACTGGCGACTATCTGCAGTCAGGCGCGGTGTCGCCGGCTAGGTCGCTGGACGACGAATCTGTCTCGTCAGCCGGACTGACGGAGACCGAGTCGCTGCGATCTCCCACGTCCACCTGTTCACCGACGTCACCGCCGTACGACAACCTCGGCAGCGACGACGATCTGATGATCATGTCAAAGCTGATCCGTCTACAGCAGCTGCTGTCTAGGACTGTACTCAGCAACGTCCATCAGTCCGCAGGCGCCGCGTCACGCGGACACGGTGACTGGACGGCGGCAGGACTCGCTGCAGTCGACGAACGTCGACGCCATCTGCTCAGAGGACGTACGTCAAAGACCTCAGTGCGACAGTTGGACCCTTCCGCGGGGGTCGACTCGCTACCGATCGACTTGAGGAACCAGGGAGTAGATGGGAGTCGTCGCAGGCACAGTCAGTCGCGACAAACGCCAGCGGCGACCAAGATGCCCGCTCTGGCATTATCCCGTCCGTCGTCTAGCGTCTACCTGGAGAAGCTTCTGGGTCACATGCGCGGATGTCACAAGTCGATGAGCTCGGCAGTCAAGAGACCGGCCTCGTCCAAGTGGTACAACGGCAAACACTCGACGAAGAAACTGCGGACGTACAACACGTCGACGCTTGAGTGCAACGCGACGCGGTTCGACGGTCCGCTCGTGAACGGCGACTGTTCCGCTGGCGGTCCGACCCAGAGCAGCAAAGTGTGCCTTCGTCAACATCAGGACGCAATCCTGCACGGCTGCCGACACGAAACTGCTTCCGGCATCAGACTCTCTTCGTCACCAGCGAGTGGCGAGCTGCTGTCAACGCGACGGCAGGAGACGCCGGCAGACAGCACGCATCGGTCGAAGGACAACGCGTCACAGCCAATAGTCATCGACGTCGACACAGCAGACAGTCCGACGCTCGACCGTCACGCCGACCTGTCAACAACCGGTCGACACTTGCGACGTTCCAGCGTCGACAACGACCAGTCGGAGTATGCCGCTCGGTTCGGCAAGTACTACCGCCTCGCACAGGAACTGTCCCACAAGCCCGACTGACCATCCACCGTGCGTTCCGCTTTCTGCTTAACTATGAGTTCACGCGGAAACTAATGGTCGCTGACGTATTTCGCTCAAGTCCCGCGCGTGGATCTCAGTTTCTGCTTCATGGCAGAATAGAATAATTTGTCATCGGCCGTCTGACTGACAGTCTGTTGCTAAACTACGGCAGCGAATCACGTCTGCTGTGTCAAAACCATGCAGCGAACTAAAATACGTTTGAAAATGGCTTGTTCAGTTTAAGTATTGCATCACGTATGTATGTCGGTCGGTGTTTTTTTTCCCTGTCGCTTGCGTTCTTCAGTTCTAAGTCTATACGCGTCTTTGCAAGGTACGTAGCCGCAGTCTGGCAGACGATAGACATCGGACTGGACTAAGATTGACGTTAGTTTATTTATTATTAAGTGCACGAGAATATTCCGCCAAAATGCCAAAATTCAGGGCAAAAATTAATGCCGTGACTGTCGGTAAAAGCTGTATAAATTAATAGCACGTTAAATTTTCGTAGTTGCTGCGCTATACTGGCTGTATTTTAAGCATATTTTAAATGCGTCAACAGCAATTGGATTTGCAATCAAAATATTGCCAAGCGACTTGTTGCAAGTATGAAGTGATCGGGGTATAGCATTAGGCTACATTTTGCAGCTGCGATCGCTGGTCTTTCAGTTGATTTATTTCTGCACAGTTTTTCTGTGATAATGCCAAACCAATAAGGACCGAAGTGCACAGTGTTTTCAACACGGTCCGATAATATTTGCCGGGCCCGAAAATGTCCGCATACCATTTATGTAGCCTACGTATAAAATGCAAAAAAAGTCTTTAACACAGAAATGTCAAAGTTTGATTTAAACTTAGTCGGACGTTTCACAGTCGTTTATGTTTCAAGATCATCTGTTTGTATAGGCTAGCGATGAAGCGAATCAGCGACTATAATGTGCATTCATAAACCCTGCGTCTCACTATTAATAATGTACATGTATAACTATAGATTTTGGTGGTGTTTTCAGTTCTACGATAATAAACCCATGTTGTGTTCAGTAAGTGTTTAATTTTAGTAATGCACTTAACGAATAAAATGAGACAGCGACTAAACGCGCGTAGAGAGCGAACGAAATGAACTGAACTGAAACGTAACGAACTGAATTGTTAGTTCGTTCTCTGTGTACAACAATCTGTTCAACACAACTAAACTGAACTGAGATTTGATGCACCGTAGGTTGACTGAAAATGACGGACATGAAATTGGAGGACAAGATATATATCGTTTGAAAATAGATTACATTACAATGCAGTGTGCAATGCTTTTCAAAACAACGGCAGAATACAAGTCACAGCAGCGAAGTAAGTTGTATAGACCTGTAGGCCTAATTGTAGAATAATTGAAAGGCATATCCAAGTATGAAAGACACAGTGATCGTCCCTATAGTCGAATAGTTTTGAGTTTACTCTTTGATCTTGAACATTCTTGGAATCGGAGAAGTAAACGGTTAGAGGGGAGCACTGCTAAATCGAAGTCTATTCCATGTAGGTCTATTCAGACACCTGAAACATGTCCTGCATTTTCATGTCCGTCATTTTCAGCGCCCCCGCACCGTGTAATAAAATGACTAGTATATGTCTTTGAATAGCATTCTACTTAAAAGTTTTTATTATCAGTTCAGTTCAGGTCATTTTTATCACTTTCTACACGCCTTAGGATAACTCGTTGAAACGGTATTATAAAATAACGCTAACGTAACAATCGCATCCGCGGACAGTCAGAAAGAAATCGCATTCTACAATCTTACATATTCCGATGCTGTTTTACGAAACTTTTTACTTTTGCAGTTCTTTTGGAAAACCGTTAATTTCGAAGTAAATATAATCATTGTCGGTACAATACAATACAATATTCTTTTATTACAGTAGCAGACAAACCGCCGCGAAAGTTACATAAAATACGATAGTATAACAAACAGGCTGCCACGCAGGACAGTACCGTGGGAAGTACTGCGACAATTTATACGGATACAATTAATATATACGATCTATACATTTGTGCCAGTAGTCATATGGAGCGACTGAAAACGCGTGAATGGAAAACGCGGGACCATCTTACAGGGGTGGAAAACGCGAGACCAGTAGCTATGGAAGGCCAAAGTTATAAGTAAAGTAAAACAGAAATGGATGTTATTGTGCATTGTTGAAAACATACAAGCACTAGTAATATACACTCCGCCGTGATAAATCACTGCAGGAAAAAATAAATTTTAATGCTACATAACGATCTAAATACGCAAATACGTCTTACATCAAACGTCAGCGAACAGACACCGTCCCTGGAAAATTATAACCGCAATGTCTCCTGTTTAATACTAAGTTATTAACGAGACATAGCTACATATACATATTTGTTCTAAGTGTATTTGGTGATAAAACTGTCCTTATTTAATATTAGTACGTAAAACAAAGCATAGAAAAAACAGGTAGGGCCTATAACAGAGGAACTGACAACGTCATTGAAGTCAACTTGTCGCAGATCACAGCACATCGTAACTTAAGTCAGAACAAACGCAGGATCATCTGAATGTCTGTGCGGCAGATGGGACAACCACGACCCTGACGTTCCACGTCG
>Ga0209052_1000835_pt1 | contig 10574 bp, 9 predicted proteins | sample WorMetHEROISLAND_2_FD_187409 | JGI IMG/M metagenome (GOLD analysis project Ga0209052, IMG submission 187409) | Marine gutless worms symbiont microbial communities from Max Planck institute for Marine Microbiology, Germany - Olavius sp. 4 HERON... | ecosystem: Host-associated > Annelida >...
CTACAACGATCGGCGCTGATCGCTTCCATATCGTCCATCGTAACACTGTCACCGTCCCCAATGTATAATTTGATCTTATCCAGCTCCCGGCGGCCAACATCACGCTCCCCATAAACCGATTGCAGCAACAAGCCAAAGGCTTCGGGCGTAAAGGTCAAACCCCGTTTAAGAGCCTCCGCCTGCAAAAAGTTGCGTAATTGTTCCGGCCCCTCCTGGTAGCAGCCGATCGACAAGGCATGAGGATGTTTCTCCGCCAGACGCCGCAGTTTCGATGACGCATCCAGCCCCCCTGCCAGAGCAATCACGCGGTTACAGCCTTGGCCATCTTCCGGGGCCTGGTCAAGAAGAAGTTTGACCGCAGCCAGGATTGTGCCATTCGCCTGATCGATACGAATTGCCTTGGAGTCTCCGAACATGGGAATGCTGGCCGCTTCATCTGCAAGCAAGGCCGGGTCCTTAGCCAACTGTGCCGACGTCAGACAAGTCAGCGCCAACGGATCATCAAGATCCGTCAGGATCATCTTTAAAAAACTATTCGCATGATCACGAATCAATGCTTCCGCATGTCCATATAGAAGGATAAAGCGAATATCTTGCGGCAGATCGGTTAAATAACGATTCAGAGCCGATGCTGTTACCTTCATTGTTTTTTTTGCTTATTTTGCTTGTTGAAATAGAGGGCAATATTGGCTGTAATCTGCTGTGCCAGATTGTTTAAATTACGCCTTACTGCACTGTCTTCGGCTGAAATGACAGCATAGCTGCTGCTGACAATATCAATGTTACTATCCGCACTAAAATCCTGCCGGTACACTGCACGACCTGTAGTTTTGTCGATCAGCTTCAGCCTGGCTATTGTTGTCAGGCGTTCGCGCGCTGCTGATTCGTCGGGACGCAAACTGAATTCCTCCAGAATTTCATCAAAATCAATTCTGGCATGATAGCGAGCAGAGGAAGACCCTCTAAGCTGTGTCTGCAATTGCTTGCGCAGGATGAAACCTTCCTGATTGGCAAGCATGGGAACATAGACCTGATTGAGATGATCCAGATCTTTCTGTGCATAAAGCGGGGTGAAGCCACATCCACTTAAGCCAAAAGTCGTTAGAAGCCCAAGAAATATGGGCAGCACCATCCTGATTGTTACCCGATTTGCAATCATGGAACGAAATTAACCAGTCGCCCGGGGACATAGATGCATTTACGAACCGGTTTGCCTTGTAGAATTTTTTGGACTTTGTGTGATGATTCTGCCTGAGCAACGATTTCCTCTTTCTCAGCAACTGCGCTGATCGTCATTGTATCTCTCAGTTTTCCTGCAACCTGGATCGCCAGTGTAATCCGGTCTTGAACGAGAAGATCTTGATCGGCCTTGGGCCAGGAAGCGTTTACGACCATACCAGGCTGTTTCATATAGTCCCAGGCCTCTTCAGCCAGGTGCGGTGTCATGGGGCCTAGAAGCTGAACCAAAGTGCGTATGGCCTCGGCCAGGGCTGGGGCTTGGGCCTGGTCTTCGCATCGACTGGAAATCTCATTAACGAATTCATACAACCTGGCAACGGCTTTATTAAAGTGCAGGGCATCTATATCCCTGGTCACACCGTCAATAACGCTGTGCGTGATCCGGCGAAAATCCACTATCGCGGGATCTTTCAGATCTGCTCCTTTTAAGACTATATCTCCGGGCCAGGAGGTTGTAACCAGCCGCCAGACACGCTGAATAAAACGCCAGGCCCCCTCAATCCCCGAATCGCTCCACGCCAGGTCCCGCTCAGGCGGGCTGTCCGACAGCATGAACCAGCGCACGCTGTCCGCTCCGTAAGCTTCGATGATACCTTCCGGATCAATGACATTCTTGCGCGATTTGGACATTTTTTCCATACGGCCCACGGTAACCGTAAGCCCTGTCGCTTGTTCAACCATCGTGCCACATTCGTTGCGCTCCACATCCTTGGGCTCTAGCCAATGCCCCTCCAGGGACCGATAGGTTTCATGACACACCATCCCCTGAGTGAACAGGCCGGCAAAGGGCTCGTTCAAATTGAGAAGGCCGCATTTCGTCAGGGCACGGGAAAAGAACCGAGCATAAAGAAGGTGCAAAATTGCATGCTCAATCCCTCCGATATACTGATCTACAGGGAGCCAGAACTTGATAACGTCCGGGTCAAAGGGACGGTCATCCGGCTGACTTGCAAAACGGAGAAAATACCAGGAAGAATTGACGAATGTATCCAGGGTGTCCGTTTCACGCACTGCATCCCGGTCACATTTCGGGCAAGAACAAAATCGCCATGTCGGATGATTATGCAACGGGTTGCCAGCCTGCTGTAAATCAACGTCTTCGGGCAACACAACAGGAAGCTGATCATCGGGCACGGGAAGACTACCGCAATGATCACAGTGAATGATCGGGATCGGCGTGCCCCAATAGCGCTGCCTGGAAATCCCCCAATCGCGCAAACGATAGATGGTCTCGCCTTCTCCCAGCCCTAGCTGCTTCGCCTTGGCAATCGCTTCCGTCTTCGCGCTTTCAACATCCAGGTGATCAAGAAATCGTGAATTTGCAAGACGCCCAGGTCCGGTATATGCCGTATCGCCAATCGTGAAATCATCGGTGTCCGAGCCTTCGGGAATCACTACCGGACGGACGGGCAGGTCATATTTTCGTGCAAAATCCAGATCGCGCTGATCGTGCGCTGGGCAACCAAAAATCGCTCCGGTTCCATAATCCATCAAAACGAAATTCGCGACATAAACAGGTAAGCTCCTGTTCGGGTCAAAGGGGTGGGAGACGTAAAGATCAGTTGCATAGCCTATCTTATCTGCGCTTTCGATATCCGCTGTGGCAGTCCCCTGACGTTTGCACTCGGCAATGAATTCTTCAAGTGCCGGATCCGAGTGTGAAACTGCGCTTGCTAAAGGGTGATCCAAGGCAATGGCACAAAAGCTTGCGCCGAAAATCGTATCCGGACGCGTGGTAAAGACCGTGATGCGATCGATCTCCCCAACAGGCTGCATCAGAGGAAAATCTAGCCGCGCACCCTGGCTTTTGCCGATCCAATTCTCCTGCATCGTCCGGACACGCTCCGGCCAACCGTCAAGCTGGTCCAAGGATTCCAACAGTTCATCCGAAAACTTGGTGATTTTCAAGAACCACTGATTGAGCTTGCGTCTCTCGACTAAGGCGCCGGAGCGCCAGCCACGACCATCTATCACTTGCTCATTCGCTAGCACGGTCTGATCAACCGGATCCCAATTCACCTCCGATTTGCGACGATAGACCAGATCATTCTTATAAAGGCTCAAAAACAACAACTGCTCATGCTTGTAATAATCCGGATCACAAGTTGCAAATTCACGGCTCCAGTCGATCGCCAAACCAAGCTGTTGCATCTGGCTGCGCATCCGGCGAATATTGTCATAAGTCCATTGCGCTGGGTGAATCTTCTTCTCAATCGCAGCATTTTCCGCAGGCATTCCAAAAGCATCCCATCCCATGGGATGCAAGACGGTATAGCCTTGGGCACGCTTGGTACGTGCTACCACATCTCCCATAGTATAGTTGCGGACGTGACCCATATGGATAGCCCCGGACGGGTAGGGAAACATTTCCAGAACATAGGCCTTGGGGCCAGTTGGCCGATCTTTGACATGAAAGATCTGCTCATCTGCCCATTGCTTCTGCCATTTAGGCTCGCTAGTCTTGAAATTGTAACGGTGCATCGGATTAACACCTTGTTTTTTCTGGCATTACCGGCGACGGATTGAAGACAGGCGAATCTGGCGAGCGCGCGTCAAAATAGCGTCTTCCAGTTTTTCAGCCGTTCCAGCACGAACGGAGACATCAACCCAACGACCTTTCTCTGTTATCATCTGGCGATTGACAACGACGTGGATCGAATCCGACCTCAAATCCTGACCAAGAATATAGATTCCCAGTTTGATTCGTTCATTTTGCAGCTTTGGATCGCTATACCAATCGGTTAAAATCACACCGCTTGCCGCATCGCTCTGGTTTACAGGCATAAAACGGATAGTCTCAAGCGCTGCACGCCAGAGATAACTATTGATTGCAAGGGTGGTAACCTTGGTTGGCGGCAATGATGATGATTTTGAATCGGTCGCGAACTGATTGGTTTTCCTAATAAAGCTACACGATGGCAAAAGCGCCAGCGCACATATTGCAAAAACTGCAATCACAGCAGGCCTTCTCACCAAAGACAAAGCACTTCGCAATTGCAAAATTTGTGAAATCCGCGAAGTTAGTGAAATCAAATCACGATGAAAACGAATCATTATTACCTTTCCATAAATACCTGTTCTCTCATTACAGGCTCCTGGCAGTTTTGTGAAGCCCTCTTGTACGGCTTGTGTCTCCTCTGCTTCAGGAATTTTGCTGGTTTTTTTGCAACATGTTCTTTCTTTTAAGCTTAATGTGACAGGGGTTTTGCGAAAATTACTTTTTTGTGTCCAACCAGCTGTGCTACTGCTTAGGTGGGCAGGCCCCATTGATCGTTCATTTTTTATTAAGGCCAGTTAGTGTATATTAACACTTTACAGTATTTCTAATCTGGAAACGTAAAAAAGCATGGAAACAACCAACGGCAAGCAAAAGACATCCTACGTGGTTGCAGGGTTTTTACTGCCTGTGCTTTGTTATGCCTCCGTTACGCATGCCCAGTTCCAGACGGTTGCTGTCCAGACAGACGAAACCAAGGAAGTATTGAAGCCGAAGCTTAGTATGAAGGAGAGACTCTCCCCTTCCCTGGGAGTAGTTCGTCAGCAAGGCACACTAGTGGACGACCCCTATGTCCAATTTACCACGCCAGGCTATAACCAGCCCTATCAGGACGCAACAGGCAATCACTCTTCTCTATCCAAGACGCAGGCTTCAATGTTTAGCAAGCCGGACACGCGCAGTCTGAATTTGGGGGCTGCCATGAAGAAACTGGGGCTTACGACACGTCTTACAAAAACCCAAAAGCGAGATGCCTCGCTAAAAGAAACGGGGATTGGGCTTAGCTATTTGAACAAGAAATGGACAACAGTTCTGGAGTTATCCAAAAGCGAACTGGAAGCGAATAACAAACATCGGACACCAATCCGCGCCACGAAACGATATCGCATCTTGCTCGGTCAGGCTTATTCCGTGACACCTTCAATTCGGGTTCTTGGAGGATTGAGCTATTCTTTAACACATGCTGCTACGCCAGAATCCAAAAAGTCTGCATCCGACACGGATTCAATGGACCTTCAGGCAAACCCGTCCGTCTATGTTGGAACTAGCGTCAGATTCTAGGTCGGTTTCACCTCAATTTTGATAATCTCCTGCTCCACTGGATGTTTTGGGACATCGTCCCTTTCCCAAAAGTTTGTACCAGTCTCAAGTTAGTTTTTTTGATATTGGCATAGTTATGCCGCTGCGTCTATTTTGTTATGGACCTACCCATAACAAAAATTTTCAATAATCTCTTGTGCCTCCTTCAAGGTTAAGGACAGGCTCTCATTCAAACATTCCTCACGCATCGTAGCGTTCAGCCTTTCAATAAAGGCATTGTCATTGGGTTTTCCTGGCGGAATAAAGTGCAAACCCACTCCTGTTTTTGTGTTCAGCCAAACATGGCAAGCGCGGTAAATTCCGTACCGTTATCGCAGACAATCCCCTCTGGCTTGCCATGCCAGTTGACAAGGCGATCAGGTTTGCGGGCAGCTGGAAGGTACTGCACTTGAGAAGAAATTCGCCCGTCAGCGCCGTGCCTTTGGAGATGCACAGCGATTGGCCGTATGCACCGAGGTCAAGGCGATCCGTGATGACTACAAGGAACAACGATGGGAGCTGTCCGAGCAGCTGAAGGCCGACCGACAAATCATGAAGGACAAGCACAACGAGGAAATCCGGCAGTTTGAGATCGGCCACAGACACAGGCAGACATTGAGAAGAAGCCGAGAAAATCGGCGCATGAGATCATGGAAGAAAAGCGCCAGCAGACGCTCAGCAGGCGGCGAAAACGGCGGTAGATTCAGGAGGCATCATGTCCGATACTATTGCTCACAACCGATTGAAAATCTGGCTTCCCACGGAGGTTGCCGCAAAGCCATGTGATCCTATTTTTTCCGGCTTTAGTTCCAAAACGTGGATTTTTATTTTACGCCTCGCAAAATTCCCCAAAAGTATTCCCATATAGTGGGGTGATACCATTGTTTGCTATATGAAGAATTACTTGATGAAATAGGTATTTCAGAAAATTCTGAAATAGATCGAATTATATTTTTAAGTGGATGAAGGGACGCAGCTTGCTGTAATAGTGGATATGTTGCAAAAGTGTCGTTTGCAGATGGTTTTATTCGACAAAAGGAGAGCGGCGATCCTGTATCTACGCCCGCATCAATGTAATGGATTGTTGCTCCAAAATTCCCTTGATCCCGGTTCCATAAAGACCAGTATCCTCCATGCACACCTCGGTACATGGGAGTGATCCCTGCATGTGTGTTTATAAATTTGTACGAACTACAGGAAAAAACATGCGGCTTAATAATGCGGGTACCATTCACAAGAACAACATCAGGTCCAAATTTATTTAGGATTTCAGGAACACATTTTTCATTAACACTCTCTACATTCTTGTTGATGTATGGATCGATTGACGAGAAATTTAACCTGTATTTCTTTTTTATCTGATCAATTCTTTTCTTCGAAAAGTTTTCAATGATAGGGGCTACTAACACCATAAATAAAAGTTGCCCAAAAGTCTTTGTGTACCCAAGTTTTCTAATTCTTCCCTTAATCATAAGGGTTTTTGACACAGGGTTTTCAACGATAAGTAAAATTTCAGCTCTATCATATTCGCTTTTTAGAAAATTAACCAATACGTTTGTAGAACGTCCCTTGCCTGCTAGAACTGCTATTTTCAAATTTGAATATCCTCCATGGTGCTTGACTTGAAGCCGAATTCATCTTTCAATTTATTGAATTGGAGTATTATTTCCCTAAGTGCGGCAATGTTATCAATCGTATTAATGCCAAAATTATGAGGGTGCCACCATAGGTGATAGTTAAAACCGCTCTTGGCGGCGTGATGCATTTCGCGCAAAATTGTTTTCACATGCAATGGATGAATTCTCCCTAATTTTCCGGTTTTAGGTCTCAGGAAGCGATTTGCTGGAACATTAACGATTCCCTCAACCTCACTCTGAGGAGATTTAGATAAATCTGCTAACAAACCCGTGTGCGCATCTACTAAGCGTAGCGCTCGTTTCAGCTTTGTGTTTTCCTCGCCATTATGAGATTTATATGCATAGCCTGACGGGTTGCCTCTAAATGATGTAATGCCACGTTTCGCACAGGACTGGAGAAAGTCTTTACTATACTGGTTTCTGGGAAAAACGATGGATTTGATCTCAACACCTACCTGACGCGCCAGCTTGATGGCCAAGTCAACGTCATTTTCGAATGTTTCAATTTCTGCTCCGGTTTCTAAGCAATAATAGTGAGAAAATGTGTGTGTTCCTACCTTCTGGTTTGGAGTGTCTAAAATCTCTAAAAGAAGTGATTTCCCAAAATAATACTTGTCCTCAGATTCATTTTTGCCAATCTCATGAAAATATCTGTAGTTTGACAATCTTTGATCTTTGTACTGAGGTTTCTGAATTGATTTGGTTAAACAAAATATTTCTTCTTTATTTTCGCAGAAAAGAAGACCAACGGTTGCCCAAGTGGCGCTTATGTCATTTTCGGCGAACAGTGCTAAAGTCTTGGGGATCGCTTCACGTACACCCAGAATATTTTCACCGTAACTTGAAATCGTGTGGCGATCTCGCAAACCCCACATTAACTCAAAATCAAGGGAAATAATAAAATTGCTCATATTTGCTAAACAGCATCCCTCTTCTAAAGTTTGTTCCAGTCTCAAGTTAGTTTTTTTGATATTGGCATAGTTATGCCGCTGCGTCTATTTTGTTATGGACCTACACATAACAAAAGTTTTCAATAATCTCTTGTGCCTCCTTCAAGGTTGAGAACTGGCTCTCATTCAAACATTCGTCACGCATCGTGGCGTTCAGACTTTCAATAAAGACATTGTCATTTGGTTTTCCTGGCGGAACAAGGTGCAAACCCACTCCTGTTTTTTGTGTCCAGCCAAACATGGCAAGCACGGTAAATTCCGTACCGTTATCGCAGACAATCCCCTCTGGCTTCGGGGCTTATAGCTTTTTTAGCACATCCTCCAGCATCATCTTGTCTAAAAAAAGATGGACAACCAGTTTCTTGAGTTTGGCATTCCCAGCTTCAAGCGCACGCAGGCGCTTGGCGTCAGAGACATCCATGCCGCCGAACTTGGCTTTCCATTTATAAAATGAAACATCAGACATGCCGTGCTTGCGGCAAAGATCTTTCGTCGATACGCTAGCTTCATGCCCTTTCAATATCCCGACAATCTGTTCCTCGCTAAATCACTTCTTCATCAGTGGTCTCCTCTAACATTTGAGTAAAACACTAACTTCAATATGAATCAACTTACGGGGAGAGAGCGACATTATTCACAGCACGGCCACTCATCCCGTGGCGCGACATGTTATATCAGTCAGAAGGTAACCCTATAGATGCATGTTGCCCGGTCACAGATGGGCGAGTCCTCCGGCAAGAGTGGTCGGGGAGACAGGATTTGAACCTGCGACCCTCTGCTCCCAAAGCAGATGCGCTACCAGGCTGCGCTACTCCCCGATCCATGCCTTAGAATCCTGACGAAATCCGCGGCCTAACCTGTCGTATTCTTGGCAATTTTTCAGCCCTGTGCCAGTTTTTTAGCTCAAAAGCAAGCATGTGATCGTTTAATCTTACCGATATTTTTACCCAACTTCTATATTATCTGGAAAGATTAAGTCGTTATAGAAGTGATTATGGCCCTTTCCCCCCCGCCATCAGCCTCCAGCGTCAGCCCTGGAACGCTAGCAGCGTCGTTGCTATCCCAGAGCAGCGAGATCAGGCTACAGATTTTAAGCCGGTTATGGCAGGCGACACTTTCTCACGCTCATGATCGAAACAACGATCACGATTTTCAACGGCAAAACCAGACAGCGGGTAATCGGTCAGCCAATACACCATATAATCCGTTGACCGAAATTCTGGCGTCAGTAGACACGATGCTAAAGCCCGGACTGACGTCACGTCCCTTGCCTTCCAGAAGCTTACCTGCACGATCGCTCATATCCCATGCCCCGCAAGGAATAGGGCCTAATTTCTCCGCTATAGAGCTTGCTGCATTACACATGCCCGAACAATTGGGCCAGGAACAATCGCTGCCGCTTGCTAAGACAAACAGAAGCTGGATACCCATACTGGAAGTTGCAGCAAAACGGAGCGGCGTACCGGCTAAGACGATTGCAGCAATCATCAATGCCGAGGCAGGAAGCAGAGCTGATGGAAGCTGGAATACCCACAGCAAGAATCCACGTTCAACCGCAACGGGGCTTGGGCAATTCATTAACAGTACCTGGATTTCCGAAGCAGAACGCCCGGGTACAATGCTGAACACCCATGCTCGTCAAGCCGGAATGCTTGATGCAAGCGGTTCGGTACGACCGGAAAAGCGAGCAGCTTTGCTTGATTTGCGTAAAGATGGAGTCATGGCGATTCATGCCATTGCGGACTTTGCAGCGCTAAACATCAACACGCTACAAAAGCAGGGGCTTGGCAGCCAGGATCTGCAAGGTGAAGATCTTACACGCACTGCTTATATGGCGCATCATCTGGGACTTGGCGATACGCGACGCTTTTTAAGCCAGACCATCTCTGTCGGGAGGGCCCGCAGTCTGCTTGCAGCACAGATCGGATCGAACAGGGCACAACGGCTCATTGCCCAGGCCGGGGATGCGCGAATGGCGCACCGCGAATGGCTGAACAACTTTATGAATCGCAAGCTCTTCTCGACTTGACATCGCGCTGGTCTGTGAGATCTATTTCAGTTTATCGATTTCTTCGGCCAGTTTTCGGTTGGGAGAGGTTAGATAATGTTCAGCTTCTTGCAGTCTGCGATCGATGTCGCGAAACCGGCTGTTGATATCGCGCATGGTTCTGGTTGGTGACGTTCGTACATTTTTCCAGAATTTTTTGGTCTCTCCCTCATCCTCATAGAATTCGTTGGGCATCGGGTCTGCAATGAAACCGGCGATGAAGTACAGAAGGATGCAAATGGGTGCGAAGGACAGGACGAGGAAGATAAAGGCAATACGGATCCACAAGGGCTCCGTTCCGAAAAAATGCGCAAGTCCTGACAAGACGCCCAGGAATTTGGCGTTGCGCTTATCGAGATAATATTTAGATCGGCAATTGTTTCTCATTGGTGATGTATCCTTATTGTCAATCCGCCAAAAAGGCGATGATAAAATAGAGCAAGACGGCCATGGAGAAGGTCACGCAGCACAGGATAACAAAAGCGATCCGTATCAGCATTGGATCCGCATTGAAGTAATCAGCAAATCCGGCACAAACGCCCAGGAATTTTCCTTCATTTTTGTTCAGTTTATATTTTCTACTCATATCCGTCTCCTGTTATTGGTCCAACATTTGTTAGAATTTC
>Ga0209052_1000836_pt1 | contig 10571 bp, 2 predicted proteins | sample WorMetHEROISLAND_2_FD_187409 | JGI IMG/M metagenome (GOLD analysis project Ga0209052, IMG submission 187409) | Marine gutless worms symbiont microbial communities from Max Planck institute for Marine Microbiology, Germany - Olavius sp. 4 HERON... | ecosystem: Host-associated > Annelida >...
GTGCGTAACTGGGCCACCGTAGCGCACTGGTCCCGATTCCAGTCACGTTGCCAGCGTTGGAATCTGGCTGCACTGCCGGTGAACACCCTGTGGACTCTGGCATGTGGGTTGCTGAGATAATAGTCCTTGTTGTGTGTGTATGTCATTTGTAGCTTCCTTTATTCTCAGCGAAATAAATTTGACAAGTAATAAAACTAGACACATTAATTCGTATAAATTTATGAAAGCCTGTCGCTGATGTTGATGTTGATGGTGGTGTATGGTATTGTGTGGTGCTAGTCGACCGTGTGTCAGAAGATCATCACTGCCCTTGGCCAGTCCACCGCCGACACCCAGCAGCATCGTCGGGTGGAAATCATCAGTCAGGAATGTTTCTACCGGTTACTGAATGAGAGTGAGAGGGCAGCGGCAAGCAGGGGACAGTTCGATTTTGACCATCCTGGTATGTACTGTAGCTCACAGATACTTGGCACAGAAATATCATACTGATATTTGTATCATACTGATATTTGTTGGCTGAAACTTCATTTAACTATCGGTACCCAAAAGTTCTACATTACTGCATTTTATAAAAACTTTTATTTGCATTTCCATATGTGTCTGTGCTCTGCATTCTGACAGTGCATTTTAAACAAATATTGTATCGTTCAGTGGTTGTAAAGCATTGCTATAATGCCTCAGGGTGACAGCTTATCATAACGGTAACATCATTAGTTGCATCAAAGAAGTTACTCGACGTTGAGCCGGGTTAGTACTAAGATGGGTGATCATTCACAGGTATACCATCTTCATATTCGACCAAGACACTCGGGCCAACTCACTGAACTCAGCCTGGCCATCCCCCTGTGGTTAAGCAAAATGAGTACTGGCAATAGTTACTGCCATCACTCGGGAAGAAACGGCAAGTTTCGTGTAACAGTAGTTACAGTACGCCCTGTTACCAGGACTGCTGGCATACTTAGCCAGTCGGTTAAAGATGCTGGCTGTTAATAGAGCTGGCCATCCGGCCAACTTGGGCTGTATTCTAGCTTAATTGGATTTAACCGTCACCGTCTCAAATTGCCGAAAAAGGCCATGAGCTTCCACGCAGTAGACCTAGCTGTCTATGTGAAATCCTGTGCAATAATGCCTTCATTCACAAGTGTTCTGGTGTGGTATACATTCATAAGGGATACCATTATCACTACGTCTGTGTGGAGACAGAGAGTAGTAGACAGAGAGTTAGTAATGACAGTTAGAATCGTGCATGAAGTAATGAAATTAAGTAGTTGGTTACATTTTTAGACCTAGGTGCGTTTGATGTTATCAGGCGTCTCACTGTGTTACGGTGTTGATGCAGGTGCCTTGGATGAGCCGTTAATGACAAGCACTGTTAAAAACATCGCTGCTAAGAAGAAAGTCACGGTTCCAAACTACGACTTTGTCACTCACTGCAGGTCACATTCCACTGCATTTTGTACATCACTTCATGCATAGTTACGTTTTTCATTAAGTGCTTACTTAGCATTCTGAAATTGCAGAACATCAAATTGGATAATCAGTCAATCAGTCAGTCATTTTATCTGCTGAGTAAAATGGAACAGTTCACCTATACAAGTTCACAGCAACAAAATTTTCACTGAACAAGATGTACCAGGCTTATGAGATTGGCAAAGGGATTAGTTACAAGTTACATGTTATTAGGCGGAATCACTCTTGCAATGCAAGCGATTCCCTCTGTTCCTACACATTTCTTTGTAGCATGGTCTGTCTCTCTGTCATCTGTCACGTGTGTGCAGTTGTGCACTCTGCTTAAACCATTAGACAGATTTAGATGTCATTTGGCAGGTACACTTCCGGGGTCCGATGACAGATTCTGTTAGATGGGGTACCTGGCCCCACATGGGAAGGGGGTAGATTTGGGGTCTGACCACCAGCCAAGACATGCAATTGCAAAATGCAGCCAAACCATCAGTCTTATGCTGGCGAATACGAATGAGCAGTTGCATGGAGTTGCCAGAGCGATTCCACTCTGTTATGTAATGATGATGGTGATGATGATGATTACACAATAAACACTGGCTTGGCAGCTTTGGCTTCTGTGGCAATGCTGTGTCAATGCTGTTAAAATTCACTGTCTCTACTGGGTAGTACTGGAACTGTTACACCAGCTGCCTATCATGTGGTGCATCAAGTTCAAGATCGCCTGCATCATCTACAAAACTATATCTACCGACCTGTTTGCTTTTCTACACTCATTGCTGAATGATTATGTTCCATGTCATACTCAGTCTTCATCGGACAATGTCTGTTGTCTGTCCCTCATGTCCGCACATGTTTCGGTTCTCATAGTTTTGCAGTAGCCGCTCGCACCATTTGGAATACCCTTCCTTCCGACATTCACAAGTGCTTCTGTGAGCTGTTTTCATCACCTACTCAAAACTTTTTCTGTAACCTAGTTTTTTAGGCCTTCATCGTGCCCCTCCCCTCCCGTCCACCTCGCAGATTTGGCTGTCTTCTCGCCGATGTTACTTATTTACGACGTACTTATGTACTTACTTACTTAGTGGCACTGAGTGGTGATTGGTTTAGTTGTTCTATGGCAGGCAAGGATCTCATGAGATAGAACCGGCTGACGTGATCCTGTTTGAAGGTATTCTTGCGTTCTACTTCAAACCACTGCGAGATCTGTTCGACGTTCGTCTCTTTGTTGATCTGGATGCGGATACGAGACTTGCAATGCGAGGTACGACATAATTCCACTGGTTCGGTGGTGCACTCTGGGTGAGGTCAACTTTCGCTGAGACTTTAGTCTAAGACCAGTGTTAAGTCTAAGACCCAAGTCAAGACCCAAGTTTTTCGTATCGGCAAATGATGTGGGTCTAAGACTTTGGTTTAGACTAAAGTCTTATCAAAACTTGATCTCACCCACTGTCTGTACTGGAGTAACCCATTGTATGCTTCATAGGCCATTAGGCAAGTAGGCTTTAATGGAAATGATTATGTCGATGTTCATTGATCCTGGTTTACTTTTCCTATTTACCAGAATGAATCCTAAGTTGTTTCTTGCACAGTATCAACAGTAGCGTGTTTTGCTATAAGGGACTCAGTACTGCTAGATTAAACTGGCAGCTTGCCTGTCAGCTTTCCAGTGCGAATCATCTATCATATCATATCGTACAGGGTGTCTACAACTCCTGGAAATCTACCGGAATTTAAAAGCCCTCCTGGAAATTCTGGTAATCTCCTTGAATTTAATGGTCCTCCTGGAAATTTTTGTGTAAGATGATTGACCACATTGGTTTCCGGTGATAAAACTGGGTACCAGATAGTTATTTAAGAAACTGGTCGGCGTGGTCGTCCTATTTTATCTTTGCTACGGCCACATCTTGTATAAAATGCATAATTGCATATCATGTTTTTAGGCAGACTTCGGTACGTTACACTTACACAGCAGGCCGAAGCAATGCAAACGTGTCCTGGATTTTTGAAATCCCTCCTGGAGTGTCCTGGAAATCTCCTGGAAATTTGTTCAGTTAAATTTGTAGACACCCTGTTGTATCATATTGCCTGATTAATAATTCAGTATTTTGTGTCAAAGTCACTCAGTGATGTGATTTCTTCACTTCACTTTAGCTAAATGCGGGACAGTTGTGCCTTTCATTGAGATTGTATTTGTGAACATTATCAGTAAACTGTGTTATCCAACCTATCTTACGTTTATATATTCAGTTGAAAACAATTTTATTTTCGAAATATTCACAATATTATTACCGCTACTCTAGCACATTTAAGACATTGTAGATGGGCTATACGTGTACATATGCTCATTTGATTGATTGATCGATTGATTGATTGATTGATTGATTGATTGATTTATATTGAACCCAAAAAAACAGTGTATTTCAACCCACCTTGTATCATCTGTTCTGTATTGTGATGTTGATCATGGCTACCAGTAGAAGGTGTGGTGTTTTATATAGTGTTGATACTGTTGGTTCTGCATTAGAAAAGTCATGCATAACATTATCTTAGTGACGTGTCCTGACATAGACATTTATATTGTTTCTGTTATTGTATTCCAAGTCAACGTTGAATAATATTGTGTCAGTGGAACGAGATATGAAAGAACGTGAACGTCCACTGGATCAAATTCTTCATCAGTACATCACTTATGTCAAGCCGGCATTCGAAGAGTTCTGTCTACCGGTGAGTTGTTTTATTGAACTTCTTGATAGACACCTAAAGACATTTTTGTTCGGTTGTTGAGATTGTGGTGGATTATTATTAGCAGTTAAATTAGCACCTTTCAAGTTTTCTTACTTACTGCTTACTTAGTAGATATTCAAAGCAGTTCATACATTGGTGAGCAGAGATTGTCCAGACATGTTTCCAGTCTAGAGCAGATGATAAAGATACCTTAAAACTCGATGATATCAAAGTAAATATGAAGTTCAGAGGCTGCTCTTTTGAGTAGCAAGCTCAGTCATAAATTAGTCCTCTTCTGTGTTTTGACATAATGCTGTTTGTTGGCTATCTGGCGTTGGAATTTGGAATTCTAAAGTTTTAAAATAATATGTAGAAGACTCATTGATAGGCAGTAGTAGTCAGTGGTTGCAGTTTGAATCATGCACAAAGTAATGAAATTAAGTAGTAGGTTAAACCCTGGAAAATAAGCTGGCTGCTACAGACTCATCGGTGAAATGTTGTGCATGTCGTGTGGCTCTGGTGTCAGCTGTTTTGTATTGTTTGTAGACTAAGAAATATGCCGACGTTATTATACCACGCGGTGCTGATAACACGGGTTTGTAGTATGTGATTGTATGCATTGAAACTTTTTTTTATGTTTGTGTTTTTGTAAGCAATAAGGTAAGTAAGTAAGTAAGTAAGATGCTGATTATTCAGTGCATACTGTTTAAAAAACCTCTAATGCGCTGGTCACACTAGTAGAGACTAAACAGGTTAAGAAATTATATAAAACTGAAAAAGCAGTGTGCCTGTTTTCTTGCAGTGCATAGGCCTAATGACACATAACCTTCATCACCGATAACTAGAGACATCATACTTGTGCCATTGCTGCATCATTGATAGAAAGCTGCCATTTAGTTCGCTTACTGTGTTTTGTTAGTTTCATTAATCTTTCTAAGTCGCATTCGTTTACCGTAGATAAAAAAAATCTGTTTTACAAATCGTTCACCATATGTGGCAGTGATGAAAGCAGGGTTTTATACAACTTGTGTAAACTTGCGTCAACTATTCATATTCTATTTGTATGCATTAAAACTTTTTTATGTTTGTGTGTTTTTTTGTGAAAGGTCACTCAAGGTCACAGTGAAGATATAGCAATGACTGGGCCTACATATAATGCATAAAATAGAGCTTTCGTAGCCGAATAACAGAATGAATTATTCTTATTCGGCTGAATAGTAAAATCGACTATTCGGTACAGCCTTAGTGTAGATAGGTTATTATTTATATTTTGGTTTTTGTGTTGTTAGTTTGTTTGATTGTTTGCTGTTGATTTTCGTTGTCGGTACCAGTGCAAGTGATTGCCTGGAAAGACTTGACTCTGAACAACGACCTGCTATGTGACGAGTGGGACATAAAACTCTACCGACTCGCTCACTCATTATTTGTGGCTGTCATGTTGGTTGTAGTGGCTATTGATCTCATTGTCCAACACATTCAAGACTTGCTACAGAATGGTCAGAACCAGTCGGGCATCCGGCGCTCGGTCTCCATCCATAGCACTGAATCCACGGTCAGCCGACCTCACTGACCTTTGACCTCACTAGTTAGCTGTGACCTTGACCCAGTTAGCCAGTACCTCTAACTTTCATGCTCAGGGGCCTAATTTACAAAACTTTCCAGTAATTTCATTAAGTTTTTTCTAAGTTTTCTATAACTTCTTTGCAAGTTATTTTTGCGATTTTTTTTAGTAACTTGCATTTTTTCTTAACATTTTCATGTAAATCTGATTTTTTCCTGAGTTTTTTTGTGAGTTTATTTTACAAGCTTTTGTAAATTTGGCCCCTGATGATTTGTGCATCTATGTTGACGTGCACTCTCACCAAGTTTCTGCGCTGCTGATATTAATGTTGCATGGCACTCTGTGTGTGTGTCCTGGGTGTGGAAGCACTTTTCTCTGTACGCAATACCAGATCTCATGCACTGTGATTATCATGTCACAAATGTTCGCTTTGCCTACTACAAATGTTCATGCATCTGTTAACTGTGAGAATTGGTCAGCCATGACAGTGTTAATACAAGGGTCGATCAACAAGTTCGTAGTAGCCTGACATAGTTAACGACATGATGAACATGATATTTTGTCCTTTTCAACACAGTCTGCTGCACTGAAATGCACTTGATCCGGCAGTTCTTAAAGCTAAGATTCCATTATAGAAGAATTGTTGATCTTGGTCTTCCGGCCAGAATTGTGCCATGCAGACTTTTTCTTGCCGTCAGCAAATTTGCGTTCTTTAATGAATTCCAATTATAGCCCAATAATAAATTATGCAATATTGTATTTGCAGATGGTACTAACTACAAAAAAAGTGGCATTGACGTTTGTAATATCAAGCAGGCTACAAACTTGTTGAGCGCGATTCATAATCTGCATGGCAAATTTCCAGCTAGAAAACGGAATCCGAGCTTTGGAGAAATGCTGAACCCTAAGCATTTCAGTTGCTATGTTGATAAGTGACATATATGATGTACATAGCTTTTAGCGTACTGTGTCGGCCTACAAACTTCTGTGAACACCCTTCATATTCTGAATGAATGGAATGTTGGCATTGCTAAATTTACAGCTCATTTGTGCCCTTAACATTAGTGGTTTTTTGATATCACACGCGTACTTTTACTACTTGCATGCGCCAGTTTTGAATCGTGCAAATTTTTCTTCATCTTTCAGTTGCTTTGCAGTTCAATTTTTGCATTTTTCAATCCGTCACGTGTTATTACTTGTACATCGTGAATAATGCCTCAGTCAGCTTGTTGAATTGCCTCTTGTTGGTTATCTCTTGCTTTTCGTAATTAACTTTGTTTGTTTATTCAGTTATCTGTTTTTGTCCACAACTGGAAACTTTTGTAATACGATCTTGTTGCCTTCATTTTCGTCCGTTCTGTCGCAAGTAACTGTTTCTAATGTAGTTATCATGATCACATTTACGTTGCACTAACTGAAGTTTTCACCACACACGGCAGTGATTTTACAGAGCTATTCTTGCTTCATTCCTCTAGTTGCTCCAGATAAGTCTTGTATTTCTATTTCTATACAGTGACTTACGAGGTTCTCTATTGGATGTCTGTTACACATTAGTGTACTGTACGGACAAAATGGACCGAGTGGTTGTGATGAAAGCGGCAGTGTGTCATGCAGTATTCAGCTGAGCAGAGTTCTGTAATGTTGAGCAAATGTTGCTGTCTTACATATATGCTGTTTATCTCCTACCATTCCAGTCCATTGCTTGATTCATATCTCAACTGTGTCAACTGCAATCAGGATTCCCATGCATCCTTGAAAGTCCTTAAATTTTCTCCCCTATATTCAAGGCCTTGAAAGTATTTTGAAACAGGGTTGGTGCTTTAAAGTCCTTGAATCAGAGTTATTAGGTCCTTAAAGTCCTGGAATTTTCTTACCTTGTAATACTCTAATCTGTGGACACAGTTATTGTTGCAATGATGACTATTAATTTAATGACCGGAATATCGTTAAAGTGACAGCTGGTAAACAGTAATGTAAATGTACTAAAAATGCCAGGTGACTGTTGATTTAATGATAACTGGACTCTTACTGACGAGTATACACATTGGATTAGTCGGACAAAGGACATACACAAGGCGAGAAAAGTCCTTGAATTTCATTTTCCAAAGCAAGAGGGAACCGTGTGTAATGTGTGTCCGGCATCTCATAGTCTGCTTGTGGTGTGTCAATCACTAGTCAGTCAAAGTTGCCGCTTTGCATTTGCTTTGGTGTACTAACTACATTCAGCTGCCATATAGCATCATTGACTTGCGACGTTTTTTACGTAGAGGAATTCCTTAGTCTGTTCTGAGCACTTATTTTCAGCTAACGTCATTAGTGTATTGTTAAGCTTTATGGCAGTGTGAGTAGACCATGTCTGTTAACCAATGAGACATCTGTTGTGCCAAGTTCAACTTTGTAGTATTTGTGTGTTATTTAATTGTTATATTGTTCCTTCTTCATTAGTGCGGGCCAAATGAATGGCTTCAGAATACTTTGTAACATGTTGAGTATATGTTCGTTCTTGCTCAGATATCTCCATAAGTCAATTTGCTTGAGACGACAACACAGAATATAAAGAATGAACGAGACCGAGAGACAGATATTGTACATAAAGCAGCCGTGTATCGTATGACATATCTCATTGTATCGTTAAAGTGACAGCTGGTAAACAGTAATGTAAATGTACTAAAAATGCCAGGTGACTGTTGATTTAATGATAACTGGACTCTTACTGACGAGTATACACATTGGATTAGTCGGACAAAGGACATACACAAGGCGAGAAAAGTCCTTGAATTTCATTTTCCAAAGCAAGAGGGAACCGTGTGTAATGTGTGTCCGGCATCTCATAGTCTGCTTGTGGTGTGTCAATCACTAGTCAGTCAAAGTTGCCGCTTTGCATTTGCTTTGGTGTACTAACTACATTCAGCTGCCATATAGCATCATTGACTTGCGACGTTTTTTACGTAGAGGAATTCCTTAGTCTGTTCTGAGCACTTATTTTCAGCTAACGTCATTAGTGTATTGTTAAGCTTTATGGCAGTGTGAGTAGACCATGTCTGTTAACCAATGAGACATCTGTTGTGCCAAGTTCAACTTTGTAGTATTTGTGTGTTATTTAATTGTTATATTGTTCCTTCTTCATTAGTGCGGGCCAAATGAATGGCTTCAGAATACTTTGTAACATGTTGAGTATATGTTCGTTCTTGCTCAGATATCTCCATAAGTCAATTTGCTTGAGACGACAACACAGAATATAAAGAATGAACGAGACCGAGAGACAGATATTGTACATAAAGCAGCCGTGTATCGTATGACATATCTCATTGTACGGTAGTTCAGTAGTGCAGGTATGTGTAACACAGTAGTTGTGAGTTATTTCTGTACAAGTCTGTGTCCTGTGGTTAGAGTTAGAATGTAGACTTCAATACAATGAACTGACTTGCTACGTGTATTTTGTTGTAAACGCCACTTAGCAATAATATTGCAGGTGAAGCTTGTGTCTTTTAAACCAATTTCTGACCATCTACAAACTGCTTCGTTGTATTTGACGAGTGTTATCTGTTTTTTTTTCTGAGTGATTCAAAAGCTTGTTGAAACAGTTGAATGTTCTTTTTAACTGTCATTAAAGATTCGTAGATGTTTCTGTATTATTATCAATTTAATAATGTAGACTTTTGGACTAACGTGTCTGTTGTTAGGTATGAATGTCCGAACACAATTTCCTGATTGTTTGGTAGTTTCTGGTCCGTCTTGATGATTTCCTAGGTTTGTTCCTAGGTTCCTAGGTGGACTTGGTTTGTAATAATTATGTAGCATTGAGCAAACGTTTGTTTCAGAATACTAAGCTTTTGATCTTAGTTTCGTTTAGTTATGATCCATTTTTTTGTTGCTGTTTCATTTAGTTGAATAATTATGCATCATCCTCAGTGTGCTGCTAAACCAATATAATCTGGACCAGACCTAGTGGGTCGTGTTTGTTTACAGGTCTTCAGTAGTTGTTAGTTTTGTTATTTCTGTTTTAATTTATGCATTTGTTACATTTCACGGTAGAACCTGTCATCTGCTCATCCATGCTCGACTCATTTTGCCGTTAAAACCAGTAGAAGCTACTCAGGTCTTCTGTCTTGCGTGTGATTTACTGCGAATATCTGATTCATTCTGTCGCTGATTGTCATGCATAACACTTTGGAAGGTTTTACTAGTCACAAAATTACAATGGTTGTGTGAATGTCACGCTGCAGTATTTCTGAAAATTGGTTATATCGTTGTTTATTGCATGTTATTTGCTCGGCACAAATTACTGAGTCACTCATGTCTTGTTGTGTGACACGTTGTTTTGTAGCAGTTAAAGTGTCCTGCACTTAGGCTCATGCTTATTAACAGTTTTGGTAACTGGTTTTTGATACAAAAACTGACATTTTTCCGTGCCACAGTATAGAGTTTTTTTCCATTTAATTAGCTTTATCAGCAGTTCATCTATGATGCGTCCATGACTGTTGTTATATTTTGTCTGGTGATTTGTGGCTTATAAAATTGTACTTTATTGTTTTTTATTGTTTTTTTTTTTGTTTTCATTATCTTTTAGTATGCACATTGACAATTACCAGTAGCGAAATTGCATACACTTGTGTAAGTTGTTATACGACAAAAAATAAATAAACATTTTAACTCTGTTTTGATGATCACAGGTAAATGTGATTTTCTTGCCGTACCTGTGATTTGATGAAGCTATGAAGTATGGAATACTGGTGGTCAATATGCAGTGATAGCTGTCATGCGCGTCGATCTCTCTCCACGGTTGGGGGGACACACAGTGGCCAATCAGCCCCCCCACTAC
>Ga0209052_1000837_pt1 | contig 10567 bp, 9 predicted proteins | sample WorMetHEROISLAND_2_FD_187409 | JGI IMG/M metagenome (GOLD analysis project Ga0209052, IMG submission 187409) | Marine gutless worms symbiont microbial communities from Max Planck institute for Marine Microbiology, Germany - Olavius sp. 4 HERON... | ecosystem: Host-associated > Annelida >...
GTTTTTCACACTCGCTGTTACTCCAGTAAGTTTTCGCCGCCATGCTGTGACGCATTATATGACGCAGCGTGACGTCATGCATTGGTCGCCTGTGATTGGTCGTACTTACAACCGGTAGTAACAACCGTGTTAAGCTGTGTGCCTATTTCAATAGTGAACATGGTGCAGTCAGTTGGGCACGTGTGTACTAACGGTACAATTACAAGTGTAGCTTGTTAATAATTAGTTGTCGAGTTACGTAGAGTAGTGTGCTTCTGATTTCAGCTGCGAAACTGACATCAATTTTGTGATCGGTTTCCACGAGTATGAATGTTTGTGTATATTTGTTCATGTAGTTTATGCGGAGTTAGGTCTATGTGAGTCCAGATGCATTCCACAGTATATGTTCCGATTTATATATATGTGACAACACTATCCAATTAATGTGACATCTGCATGCATGACTTGTGAGTAAAACCATGGTAAATAATGCTACATTGCACACTAACCTCCAGGTTGCTCAATGTGCTTGAGCGTCGAAGGATGACGTACGGCTTTAAGAAACTTAAAGCAGAAAAAAATTTCCACTTAGGAACATAGACCTCCTCTGTCGCCATCCCAGACCGACTCTCCTGGGTTTTCTTCAGTTCGTCTCCGTACTGAGAACGAAGGTAGCGCAGTTTCTTTGTCACCTCCGATTCTAAACAATACATGGTTACTGAGAGTTTTCAGTTGACAATGTCAAAACAGTACAGGATATGTAGGCCTACCTGTAGTTATGACGAGAGCTGCATAATAACGTAACGTAATGTAGTCGCCGTTATGGCCGAAAGCAGACAGTTTCTGTGCCCACATCACACATGTACAACATTAGACATTGCTAATTATAGCTGCAGTTCGGTGATCTGACCCACACCCATGGAAGTAGTGATTCATTCAGATTGGCATGAAATTGTTACTCCATGTTGCCATAATTGGGCATGAACGGAGTCAAGGTGGTGCTGTCTACGGGTGATCCAAATGAAAGAAATGGAAAAAAAATTGCAGGGAGGCAGTCATTTCCCGGGTGTGATTCCCACGCATAAATTTATGAGGTCGCCAACAAGTGATTTTCGAGTGTATGTTGCACGAAATGAAATATGAAAACAAAGTTGCCCATTCCCAACCCCAAACGTGCATTGAAAAATTCACGAGAATCCTTGCATGAAAAAATGGAGATAAGCCTGCAAACCATAAAGACGCAATTATTTTTGCACCCCTCATCTGTACCTTTTCCAGTGCTATAATAGTTGGCCTACATGGAAACGGCAGTCCCAAATTAAAAATTTACGACTTCAAATAAGACCAGAAAGTATTGAAGTCAAACAAGCAGATATGGTATACTAGGGTTATGGTTAGGGATAGGGATGGGGTTAAGGTTGGTTCGGGTCCGCTATAGCCAAGGGCCGCTATAGCCGAAGTCTGCCAAACGTTGGCGGTTTTAACTTAAGAACTCAGGGGGAGGACCTAGGACCCTAACCCTAACCCTAACCCCCTGAGTTCAGAAGTTAAAACTGCCAATGCTAAACCATAGACTTTGGCTATAGCGGCCCTTGGCTATAGCGGGCCGACACCTCAGGGTTAGGGTTAGGTGTTGGTTCACTGTTATTCATGTATGAGAATACCTAAAAAGCTAAAGTCATACATTGATAAATTTGGGGCCGCCGTTTCCACGTTTCCACGGCGACATACGACACGATCATAGTTACAGTTAAGTTTAGACTTTAGGGTTAAATTAGATTGAATATCGTCGTTATTACTTCAAAAGTAGAACGGCAACGGCCGCCACTGTTCTCACAAAAAGCACTGAACAACAGCAATGACAAATCGAAGCACTAACCATTAGCGCCAAGCTCCGTTGACAGGTATTCTATGGCTCTCTTCTTAACATTTCTATTATGATAATCCTTACTTTGCACATCATATAAGCATACATGTTTCTCATATAAAGCAATTAAACTGAAAGTTTTTTCATCAGTCCACTCCATGACATCTGCTTCTGTTTGTAAACAACGGCTACAGCCAATCACAGCTTGAGTTTCGTACTGGCTGCCGGCGCAGAAATAGAACATGTTCTATTTTCGTACCGGCTATTGGTAACAGTATTTTACTGGTACCAGTAGCATGTCACACATACCAGTTTACTGGTACCAATCAACTGGTACCAGCTACTGGTACCAGAAACCGGTCAGTCTGACATGGCCTTTAGCCTCTTCGCCCGGCCACGGGTAAAAAACGGATAAGCGGATCTGCGGATGTCGCAATGGGTAACGCTGTAATTAAGCTATAATTTACTAGTTTTACCCTTCTCCTAACCCTATTACTAATCCTAACCCTAACGATAATCCCAGCCCTTATCCTGACGCAACATCCGCAGATCCGCACATCCGCCGATCCGCTTTTTACCAGAACCCTCTTTGCCCGCCTCTTTGCACACTTTACATATCATTTTTATATACTTTTTACTTCTAAATTTCACTTCGTCATGCCCATTCTTTATATCACCATTCCGCAAATGCATCATAATATCGTGTCTTCTGGTTCCGGTTTTTGCTTAATAAACACAAATATATATTTATTCTGTGCGACATGAATGAATATTTAAATCTGTGGTACATTTTAGCAGAAACCGGAAACATAAGACGTGTCATTGTGATGCATTTTGGGAATGGTGATAAACCGAATTGGCGCTCGGGAGCCTGAACATATTGTGCAGATAGAAGTTCGTGAGACAGATTTTTAGTAGTGCGGGTCCGATCAGAGGCCCCAGCCAGCAGTAAGCAGGGTTTAATTTGCGGGTGTAGCTCAAATTCAACGTTAGGACTTGGGTGGGGAAGTTCTGCGATAGTGCCACGAGTGAGTTTGTTGACTGTCTGTTGATGCAGAATGACTGATAATTGCGAGTCAGCTGTGACGATGGAATCTGATCCCGCTGATGAGATGACATGGAATGACTACACAGTGCCACAACTCAAAGAAGAGCTCACTGTACGTGGTCTCAAGACCACTGGTAATAAGGCCGAGTTGGTTGCACGTCTGGAGAAGTATGATAATGGTACGTTGTGGTTTCAGTCCTTGATAATTAATATATACTGTCTTTGATTGCAAGATAAGTTAGTTAGGGGTGGTGTTTCGCGAGCAGTACTGTACAACATATAGGCTTATTCAGTGGTTATCAATAAACCACTTTCACAGTAAACCACAGACCACTTTCTCATATGTCACATGCCGAGAAATGAATTCCGGTGGCTTGCAGACAGTTTAATAAGGAAATTTTTAGTGTTGTTACGGTTATCGAAAACATTACCGAAACCACGGTCTTTTTGCTAAACCGAACCGAACCGAAACCGCGGTTTTATGCCTCTGTATTGACGGCTCGGTTTTGAAATGTAGCAGCTCTGGTGCCTTGAACATTACAGTAGGCTGCAGCCTGCAAGTCGTCTCGCCTACTCGTCTCGCCGGCGGGTGTTATCGTTGGGATCAAAGGCGAGATCGCCGGCGGCGGCGGCCCTGCACCCCACGTGTGAGGACCAGAGGCGTAGCCAGGAATTTGATTTGGGGGGGGGGTATAAATTGCACGATATCGAATTTGTCCTGGGTCAAGGAGACGAAACAACCACATAAAAAATTTAAGGTAGACTGATTTGGGGGTATATATCCTGATATACCCCCACCCCCATCGCTACGCCCCTGGTGAGGACCGTATGGACTAACTAATTAGTGTCAGTGTTAGTGTCACTCAATGAAGCGGTGTTTGTGGCCGGGACGCTAGTGATGCAGAGTTGAAATGACATGCCATACAGCTAGTTAGTTGGCTGGCTGGATGTTTAATCCATAGGCCTACTCGGTATTCCTACTCAGCAGGGTTTGGAGCACCTACATGCTGCCTTTGCAAATGACTTGAGCGGACGAGTATTTACTGAACTGACGAACCAAACGTTTCAGCGCCGCAGCCGGCGTGCTCGGCTCCAGGCGGCGGCGCTGAAACGTTCGGCGCGGTACTGAACAGCGCGGAATTGAGCCGCACGGAAACGTGCGGTGCTGGATCGTGAGCAGCCCTTGTTGCCGATGCCGCCCGCTCAGGATCAGAAAACCGAACCGAAACCGAAATCGCAGTTTTTAGCTCAAAACCGAACCGAAACCGACCGACTTTGGCCAGTATGAAACCGTAACAACACTAGAAATTTTCATTTGAAAGTTATTGCTGCAGCCTGTGATGTTAGGCCTTTGCCTTGAGGCCAAAGTCTTTGGCTCTGGTCTAGTGGCCTTGGCATTTAAGTGTTTGATATTGGCCTTACTGCCTTGGCTTTATGCTTATATCTTGACATTGTTAACACCACTGATTCGAGTAGTGTAGGTTGTCCTGTGTGTGCTGTTGCAGACATGCTGGCACAGCATAAACAGCAAGAGGAAGACAATGGAGATGAATTTGTCGTTTGGAATGTTGATGGTGCGTCTTCTGTACATGTCCCGGTTATGCAAAGATACTTAAGTTGTTTTTGCATTTATGGTGTATAGATTGTGCTGCCTACTAGCAAACTGGTGGCACATTACACTTTAGCCGTCTTGTCATTGTTGTATTCAAGCACTCTGTCTGTTGATACTGTGACCGGCCTAGTCCAGCATCCCCATCAGGTTGTTGATTGCGTGTCTGCAGGATTTTCAAGTTGGTGGTATTCTCTACTCATCAGAGCATCATTTATGTGCATCCTCTATTGCCTGAGGCCCACTGAGCTACTTAGCCCTCACGCTGTGATGTAGTCATGTATTAATGTGTTGTTGGTTCCAAAAAGTGCCCTATACAGAGGTGCTCATCTCCCTTTCTTTGGTCATTGAGTCTCTAGATGGACGGAGTGTCGCATAGCCAGTGCAATGCCAGATCTACAGCTACCTTCCGCCGACGCCCCGTGGGTGGTACCAAATTGTGCTGCTTGGTAACAAGAGGCACATGGGTGTGAACAACTTACCCAGAGTTGTTACTTGATAGCAGACTGGTCGGGAGTCGAACTCGCTACTTCCCGATCACGAATCCAATGGCCTCGCCTCTGAGCCAGCCGTCGTAATCGGTTGTTTGTTGAAATGTGGAACAGATGATCAGGAGGATCATGATGACCATGATGATGATGTGGAGTTTGTGGGCACCAGCAACGGTACAAAGTCCACCGAGCAGCTGGAGTCAGCGGCTGCTGAGAAGGATGAGGGCGGTGATGGAGATAAACCTGCCGCTGATGATACAACGGAGAAAGAACCCGAGCCTGACTTCACTGTCACTCCCTCGAAAGATGGTCAGCTGCTCGTAAATCCATCAGTAAACTACTGCATCTATGCCTCATGGATATTTATGCAGATTAAATTTGTTGGGAGTTTTAAAAAGGACAAAGCGTAATTTGGTGCATTAAATAAATATAGGTCGGTGAAACATGAGCAGTTATTATTGATATCAGTAGTAATAGTTGTTGTTGTTGTGGCACCTGACCAACAGTTTCAATATCAAAGCAGTGAACGCAGAAGTTTGGCCAAGTTAAAGGACTGGGAATTATACATTGATTTGTAGTTGTTTTTTATTAATTTTTTTTGATTTGTTGTTTCCTTTTGGGGGGACTGTTATTTAATTTTGCCGTGATTAAACATAGTCACTGTGTGTTCAGGTGACCTGTTGCTGTTGACTTGGTGTGGCAAACAAGTTCCTGTTCCTTTCAGAGATGAGGTTCAGAAAGGTTGGTACATTTTACGGATGTTAATTTTCGACAATTTCTCTATACAAGAATCTCAATTCTCAGGACTCGTCGAGAATTCGAATTTTTGAATTAGGTGATGTACTTAACGATGCACAGAATTTTGTACCAGGTCAAGTTTTATGTCTTTTTCCCTTTTATCCATACTTTTTGAAAACGTATCACATGTAAAATTTATAGTGCTCCCATCACAGCAGAAGCCAGTGGGTGCATTGGAACGTTAATACATCAGAACATAGCTTCTGTTACTTATCACGGAATCTGGAGATTTGTATTAGATGTAATCGAGGTATGTGATCTGGTTGCAGACCTGCGCCATTGCAGCAAGCAGCAGAATGTGATGATGTACCCTGTACAACTGGCAGACGTCTTCAGTGACACATTTCGTCCACTCATCGAGTCTGCAATCAACGTCTCCACTGAACTAGATGAAATTGTCGCTGGCCAGGCTATCAAAGGGTAGTTATACATTCTCGGTCATATGACTTGTTAAGTCTGTACAAAGCCAGTGAATGAATAGCTTGGTAACAGCACTTCAGCAGACAAGAGGCCATTTCATGCCTCTTGCACAGTGTTAATAGCAACTAATAACTTGAATAAAAATATTGTGTGAAACGTTTGTTGCCATGAAACATGGATACAGTGAGAGAATAATCAGAATACTATAAGTATAGAAAGTTAACAAGGAATGTTATGGTTGTTGACGCACGTAAAAGATATGAGATAGTCTGTGGAAAAAGGTAAAGGTAAAGGTCCGATACTTGCTATAGCACTTCTTACATGAGTCAGACTCGTGACCAGAAGCACATTACAATCTTGGAAGTGGCAGCTGATTGGCATGAGCTGATGATACTGCAGCGCACAATGCGGCCATCCATTGCCTGCATCAGTGAGCAATTGGACCCACGGTTTGCAGCTAGCAGACATACCACTGCTCCAATCAGCCACACTAGCCCTTCACCCCGTAGCCCATAACCTACTACTTATTTCCCATCAAGCTGAGGGTAGGAGGCTGAGTGGACCTGAGCACACAGTAGGTTAGCAACTTACTTAAGGTTGCTTGCAAATGACCCGCGGAGAGAATCGGACCGTAACCTGAAAGTTACGAGTCAACACCAACCACTAGACCACATGCACCTACACAGGCGTGTAGGTGTGAGGGCCATGCATTGGGTGAGTGCACAGACCCGACCATAACTCAGACCATTCGGGACCAAGCTGGGCAGAGTAATCAACTTGGACAATCAGGCCATGCCAAAAAATCAGTGGGGCTGGTTAAATTTTGAGAATCCCAAGCTCACCTAAGAGGCACAGATGAGCTATGTGCAGTGAGAGGATAGAAATACAGCAGGCCATGTGTGTTACCATAAATGACATTGCGGTCTACAATGTGTGTGTGTGTGGTCTCATTGATATGCATATCGTGGCATACTGTAGCTATCTGAGACTCAAGTTCAGCACACCGTCGGAAGCCGCAAGAGCTGTTGAGACAGTGAAGGAATACAAACGCGATGGACTGGAACTGACGATTAAGTTCTTTGCTGAAGACGACTCAGAAGGTATTGTCGGGCTGTATGTCTATGCTGTCAGATTAATGTAGACAAAGATTATGTTAGTTAATGTGTGCTTTCTTTGATGTTTTTTTGTGTATATATAGTACTTGTAATTTTAACAGCAGGTCTGAGTGTTCACCATTTAACTCAGTACTGATGATGATGTCAACAGCTCTATCGAGCTGTTTCTCATTTTATGTGCCGTTCACGTTTTTTGCACTGTAAAGTGCAGAATAATATTTTTGTATTTTCAGTCTTGCTATTGTCCCAGTCTAGTATGTTAGATATTTTAAGTAATCATTTTTTCAGTAAATTCAGTATGCACTTCCGGAGACATGTCCGAGTTGTCATTGAGTAAAATCCGTTAAGCAGGTGTGTAATCTGTGTTGTGTTTTGGGCCACAAGTTCACAGGTAAAGGTGATGCGGTGGTAAAGTGTTGCAGGTGAGTCTGCAACTTTCCTTTCTCAGCCTTTTTACTTGTACTTCTGATGTCATGGCTTCTGTAGATTTTTTCCTTCTTTTCTGCTTTACCAGCAGATAATGTGCTGCAGAATAGATCAGCTGAGTGGACAGAGTTACTGATAAAAAGGTCATCAGAAATACAAGAATACAAATAAGTCGGAGCATTCCAGATATAATCCAGTTCTTGTTAGATTTACTGGACTTGTTATGCTTGATTCACTGTTAAGTTGGCTTTGATTCCTCTGCAGCATATGCCACCATGTAAACGTGTTTTGATTGATTGATTGATTGATTGATCGATGTGAATTTGTGTGAAATATTTGTGCTGTTTCGGGTGCATTTAGGACACGTTTTGTCAAAGATCAGAAAGGATGAGCCTGAACGCAAAGGTTAGTCTCAGTTACAGTCGTCGCAACTATTTGTTTTTTGGTGTTAAAACTGCAGTAAACCCACACGGTAACACACCAGTCGTGCATGGATAGCAGTTGACATAGTAGTTAATAACTACGTCAAAGTCTCTGTCTAACAGTACACTTTCGTTGTCGCTGGAAATGATAACATTATGCTGTTTTCACATCGTCACAAAGTGTTCACTTGAGTGAAGTGGTAGTTGTGAACATGACGTTGCTGTTAGATCGTCCGTCAGGCAACTCTGGGGTATCCAGTCTTGTATATGGGCTGAGCATCAATCACATCATAAATGGATCAGCAGGATGGAATCAGACCAGGGTGGCATTCGGAATTTGAAATTTTGCAATTTTTATTCCCTGAACCACCAAATTTTTGGCTAACTTTGCATCGATGGCTCTCTGTTCGATTTCGTTTGGTATTAGTTTGTTCCCAGCTGAATTTCGTTGCAGAGTATGGCAGTAAAATTCTAATTGTGAAGTTAGTGGAACCGGCTGGACTGGTTTTGGTTGGTTAAATTGGCCTGTTCAAAATGGCCCATGCGTAGGCATGGCAGTGATGTTGAGTACCGACTAAATGTTTTGCACTGTCCACTGTTGTATGACTTGTATCAGAACGATTAGTGCCAAAAATTATCCAAATCTGTCTGCATTTGTTAAAGTTATGCAAAACACGCTTCTAGCCTTGGCGTATTTTTAGCTTCAGATCCGGTTATTAATTTGACACCGCACCATATAGCATGCTGAGAGCCAGATTAATTATTGATGGCATCAGCAGGGGCAACTGTCAAAATCCTCCCTTACAGATATGTATCTCCTTATATAGGCAAGTACACAGAATTAACAGGAAATTTTATCTTTTACTTCATGCCCAATTTTTGTTGTTTATGTGTTTATGCAGTGAACCTGTAGTCATTTATTGAAGCCGATTACTGCTAAGTTAGCTGAAACATTTGTGTACGGTATTCGGCAGTATAAAAATTTAAAGAAACTAAAAAGTGCACAAAATTAAAAAGAAATTCTATCTTTTACCTCATGCACAATTTCCGTTGTTTATGTGTTTATGCAGTAAACCCGTAGTCATTTATTGAAGCCGATTACTGCTAAGTTAGCTGAAACGTATGCATACTGTATTTGGCAGTTTACAAATTTAAGGAAACTAAAAAGAAGAAATGTAGGTTGGCATCGTTTTGTGAAATAGAATTAAACCTATTTATGCTGTAGCTGTAATGTAGTTTAAAGTTGTAGTTAGTAGTTTGAAGTAGGATAAATTAAAATGGAGCAAAAACCCCACCGCTGACTCACAGCTGTAGCTTGTGCTGCTGCGAAGTCTCACAGCGACCAATGAACTGATTGCGTTGAACGACTCTATGTATTTTGTTCAGGACCGCTGATTACTCGTCTGCTCTATGTGGGAAATTTGCCGACTGGAATTGCCGAGGAGACAGTGAAGGACTGTTTTCCCGACGCACTGCGTGCTATAGTTCCGAGCAAAGACAAAGAAGACTCATCTATGAAATCTGGCGGGTAAACGAATGGCCACTACAGTAGACTCAAGCACAGACAGCGTGGCTCGGTGGCAGCAGGCGGAGCTGAGCTGGATAGTGAAAGATATCGGCTTTCAGTCGAGTTGAGAGATATGTGGTGCTGTCTCCGCCTGTCTGCTTGAAGAAGGGTCTTTATGACATCGCTAACTGTAGCACGGTATGAACGTACACGTACAGACGTTGTGGAGACAATCACTGAAAGGACGATGATGATAATACGTTTTGTTTCACTCCACAAGAAGAACATAAGACATTTATGTCACTGCTCAGGATGACAATAAACTAGTTTGCCAGCAGTGGGAGTATGTATCTAGACTCCATGTTGTTTTTCCAGTCGACTCATCTTACGCAGTGAGATAGTTTGTTGCAAAAGGCAGAGAATACGTAATGCTGTGATGTTTTATACACAGAAGATGTGATGAGCAGAGAATAGGAAATGCCTGGGGAGATAATTCTGGGACACCTCTGTTATAATAGAGCAAGTTTAGACTGAAGTCAAGTGTACAGGCACGGGCCGGTCTCTGGATCTAATCCGACTGTTTCACTTGTAGATATGCGTACATGGAGTATGCCACGGAGGCGGGTGCAACGGAAGCCGCTAAGAAATATCAAGATGTTGAGCTTGAAGGACATCGGCTTTACGTGATCAAGGCTATGACTGAGCGAATGATGAGCTTCGGTTAGCTGCTTTTATTGTTACTAATTTGTTTTATTATTTCTACTTACCGTGTACGAGTTATGCCACATTTATATAGCTTGTTACCTGTAGATGAACTCGAATATGGTCCATATAGTAGTAGAACGAGAAGTAAAAATGTTTTGGCTTGCGTCTAAATGTAAAGAG
>Ga0209052_1000838_pt1 | contig 10565 bp, 5 predicted proteins | sample WorMetHEROISLAND_2_FD_187409 | JGI IMG/M metagenome (GOLD analysis project Ga0209052, IMG submission 187409) | Marine gutless worms symbiont microbial communities from Max Planck institute for Marine Microbiology, Germany - Olavius sp. 4 HERON... | ecosystem: Host-associated > Annelida >...
ATTTTCATGTCCGTCAATTTCATGCCTGGACATTTCGATGGTCCGTCATTTTCATGTCCGTCATTTTCAGCGCCCCCGTCAATATATTGGGTGCCCGAAGGTCGGCTGCCGCAGGCGCCCAGAACGAGACGCCGCAGGTCGCAGACGTCGAGTCACTCGAGTGGGCTGGGGAATGGGAGGGTAATTATCGTCATCCCCAGCCGACTAATGAGTCTGGGGAGCGTTTTAAGCTTCACACCGGCATGCGTGGCGAAGCCCGGCCAGATAATAAATGTGGCACATATTCCGATTTCATATAGCCTGGGATTGTCGAGTATACTGCTTTTCGCGTGTTTTGTGGCGCCGTAAAAAGTAGTGGACTGTGCATTTGCGGCGTAGGCCTAAGCAACGCCGACAGTGGCCCCTGATGCCAATAATTTCGTCAGAATGCGGGACCAGCAAAAAATAAGGGTCTAGCCTGTCTCCAAGTTTCTTCGTGATTCGAGCATTATGCTTAAGGTTTGCAAAGAATTGTCTTGTCGTTTGTCGGGCGTTTTCATTTCTGATTCGTCAGGTGGCAGCACGTACCCGTATATGTACGACATCGCTGCGCTTAAGTGCTTTTAACGTAACGGCGAGTGCTTATTTCGACGTAATTTCAACATCTCTGCTCCTCTCTGCAGCGCGTATACTGTGCTATCTTGATATTGCAATGATTGTAGCTTGTGTGCTTGTTGACATTGTTGTTGTTGAATTAAACTCGAATAGTCTATGGCATATCGCTGGTCAGTGGTCAATGAATGAGCACGGCTTAATCTCCTTCATGCGCAGTCAACAGGACGTAGGCCTATCAGACACATCCAGAGCACTTGCACAAGATGTGTCAGTAATTTCAGTATTACTTCATGACCAACTTCGCCTTCCTCTCATCACAATGTCTGCAGTGTTATAGCCGCTCATAATCTCACTCCAGTCAAGCGTGACGACTGCGTCTCGCGTCTATTTATCACACGCATGTCACATGCAGAGCACACCATCAATCGCAGTCATGAAATAAAACATCGGCAGTGATAAATTTGCGAATAATTACCGCAACGAAACAAGAATAACAAGCTACACTGTTGACGATTAATTTCGCCGACTCCGCGGTACTCTATTCTTAGCGGTGCGAACCACACCAATAAAACGACTCGAGATGCCATGTCATCGTCTTGACGTTTCATTACGCATGAGAGCGGAGCGGTTATTCATTTGACGTCAGAGTTACGTCATCGGCGCGTCAGCACGTGCGACGTCACGTGGTCTGGTGGCGATTACGTCATCGTCGAGCACGTGTTGGCATAACAGAACGCCCTTCAAGGCCGGACCGACTGCGTGGGGTCGAGTTGGATTGTCTCCAAGACGTAGGCCTACTGTTATATAGTCATTGTCTGCATTTATTTGTCTTTATTCGCCACAATATGGTAGATAAACGAAGAAAATTACAGCACCGTAACCACAGAAATAAACACACAGTGCAGAGACACAACTTGCGATTAAAATCTTTATTTTCCACAATGGTATAAAAAAGTAAATATAAAGAGAAATGGGTGATCAAAAATATAATATGAAAAATGGTAAATGTGCACACAAGTGAAAACTAAATTAATCATATCCAAGCTGAATCTGGACTAGCTTACAATAATAATGACTCATAACAATATGCATGTGCAAGTTACAGAATATCTGTTCCGATTTTAAAATACGGTGCAAAACTAACATACGGAGATATAACATTAACTAGGCCTATGTGAACAAGGGCCGAAGTCATTTGGCACTGTACGGTATCGATGCGAACGTCTTTCTGAGGGAAAGGAAAAGTCGCATGTTTTTTGTGTCGCAGCTTGCAGTGCAAATTTTGACTGGTGTTTCCGACCCTAGTACATCTTCCCTTTTCATGGGGGTCCCTGTCTATCACAATGATACTTGGGGCTACCCGAGTTGAGTTTCCCTGTCAATTACCATTTCATTTCGTCCAATGGCTTTAGTATGGCGCACGAATGCGACAGACGTACAGATGGACAGATCACGCTACGATATCTAAAGTAGGTACGCCTAGAAATAATTCATTCGAGGCCTATTTCTTACCGTAGTTCTACGTGACAGCGAGTCAAACAACACGGGGTCTCGTCGCATCGGAATATGGAGATTGGAGATCTGTCTGTTGTCTGTCATGGTGGCGGTTTGGATTAGTTGGTAACGTCGTTGGTCGCATCAATGAAGTTAATCAACGCTGGGCCCCGTTAGTACTCAGATGGGTGACCGTCGAAGACGGGTAAACCATCTTGGTATGTAACCAGCCACCCAGGTCAACTCAGCCTGGCCATCCCTCCGTGGGTATAGGCGCAACGAGTACAGCGAAAGCTGGGACGTTAACAGACACACTGCGCGATGCACTAGCCTTGTATCCGTAGTCTGGCAGTGTTAACTGGTGTCTGGCTGAAGCTGAAACGTAGATGAGCGCCGCACTATGGGCCTTATGGTTCGGGAAGGACTTTCGTATGTTAAACACCGAGCAGTTCCGGTAATGCGAGTATACAGCAAGTGCGAAGTTTGACTTGACTACGGCCACAAAATCGACGTCGTGCACGAGTATACGGTCGCTGATAATAACGAGTAGTACGTAAGACGCTGAAGGAGCTAGGGTGCAGTGCTCGCAGCGTGACGGCGACTGAGTGACATGGTGACGTGCCCATCGGCGTTAACGGTTCATCGTCCAACGCCTATATCGCCTTTCCATGCACCAGCCAGCCACTAGCCCCGGCGTCATTGTCACCTCACCTATCTACTCGGCAGCAGGCCTAGTAGGCTATACTCGTGCCCTATCCCGCTGAGTAGACGCTACCCACGAAGTCGGTATTGTTCCCTCCTCCCGGCCCGGCACGCTCCAGGCCGGCGGACGGGATTTCTTTGTGTTCTCATTCCCCTTCCCGTTACCCCCACTACTACGCACCCAACAGCAACTTCCCTGGCGCCCTGTTCCGTTTTTCGCGGATTCGCCTTTATTCCTTTGTCGGGCGCAAGAAACGCAATCACGTCATGACACTCTGTGCAGGCGCGCAGCGCGCCACACAGTACGTACGTGTCTTTTCCAACGGGGACAGTTCACTGGCCTGCAGGGGCACTAGTCCGAACAGCCCAGGGTTAGGGATTATATATACACCTTTATTCGTCAAATGACAGGATTGGCTTAGGGTTAGTGATAGGGTTCGGAATAGGGATAAATTGCATCTTTGGTTATGGCGGAACTTGGCTATGGCAGCCCCTAACTATGGCGGACCGGAACCTGACAAAATTCGGACTAGTGCCCTTTCGGACTAGTGACCAGCCACATGATGCAACAAACCTGGCTTATCCCAACGATGATATAGTAGGCCCACTCGATAAATTTTTGGCTGCGATTCTAATATCCAGACTGGCAAGCTATATTATTTTGTTCTCCATGCAATGTCAATCTGAATAGTAAAGAAATACTTTAGAATTAACCAAGTTATTTTACACGCTGCTTCTGCGTTTTATATGTATTTTATACATGGTAAGCCAAATTGAAATTTATGCCACAACACGAAAATCACGATATGTGTAGTGTGAAAATATTTTGCACCAAATTTTCATCGTATATTTACAACGCAATATTTCGTAAGCTTGTTTAATTTTGCTACATTTAGTTAACGTTTTACGAAGTGGTACAGCATCAAATTCAGTGTTTGATTTTCGCTTGTCAACAGCGTAAGGTATCGAACTTCTCATGAATTTCAAACGCTGAACAACACAATAACTGACGAAAAATGATAAGCAGATTGCTTTTACGAGCTAAGCTTCTAACCCTTTTCAGGAAAATTGTAACAATTGTTCGGTATCCCAATGTCCTAGAATGTCTCAATCTGCATTTTCTATTCGTAGGCCCTAGGATATTTTATCCATGACGGAATTTGTAATCTTCACAGCGATTATGAATTATAATATTGAAAAAAATTATCTTTTTTTCAAAGTACATCCAATCACTACGCCTACGTCACAATGACATTACAACAAATGTGATATTGGACACTTGATTACTTTAATAATAAAATCAGCTTTTTCTACAGTCTGTGCCGTTGCAAAATTCGTTCCTAAAGTTTACGTTTTCGTAAATTTGTCAAGTAAAGAACAGTACAAAGTAGCATACTTTTGCACAGTTTTCTTCTAAACAAACGAGGAAAATTTAGTACAGAAATAGTCACTCATTATACAATTATTTTCCTACTTAAATTATTTGCTTACTTACTCCCGTACTTACAATTCGCGATATAGCCTCTCTATGAGCGGATGAATTAGATTATGCGAACGGAAATGAGCAAAAGGATGAATTTTTACTTTGCGTACAAGTCGCAACGTTTTGCTGCGGAACGAGCGATACAGTGATTTCGTCGTCTGTCTGCGGATTACAATGAACGTGTGCTTCTTTCCTATGACCAGCTGGGCGGGCGTATATATCATGGGTCTGGGATGTAGTGAAGCCGAAGTCTCTTCTCCAGTTCACGCCCACATCTTCACACGTTCTTTCGACGTGTAGTAGGTGGAACGCTGGACACGTCTCCGCTTTCATCCTATTCTTGCTCTTCATCCTCTTTCCGGCGCCTCGTCGAAGCAAGGAACCAGCGATCAGTTGAGCAACGCCCTTTTATCGTTTCACAATCGTGCCGTAATAATTCTCTGTGATCCCTCCTGCACTCGAGGGAGGGGGTCGGCGTCCCGCCCACGCTCTGCGCACTCTCACAAGTATGCTGTTTCGCGGAGTGTCTCGACGGTGCTCGTTGCGGGGTCGGCGCCGCCGTTCCGAGAAGAAATATTGTCGCGCGGTTCAAGACGGTGTCGTCGTCGTGTCGGGTCGATCCTTTGATCTGATCGTCGTGTGCGGTATATAGCACGGCTTGCGTGTGGTCCACGGGCGGGCACGTGTCATGATTGGCGCGTGCTATTCAAAACTGTGCATGATCGATTGATTGCGCTGAGGTTGAGCCACCGACCGACACTCTCGCCGCGTCACCAACTGCAGCCTTTGATGTTGCTGCACTCCACTTCTACGGCATCGGCTACACCGCTCGACTGCGTCGAAATTCGACGCCAACTGGAGCGGACGAACGAAGAGGATCGTCGAACTTGTGGAGTGGACGCCGACCGACAACTTGAAGCACTGGGACATGTCTTGGGACAAACACAATCACTGAGAGATTTCCCCAGCCACACAAGCACACGTATAGCACAATTACCCGTAAGACTGTGATTGGCAGTAAGTAGTACAACGTCTTTCATCTCTGTTCTTCAACGGGTAACCGTCGGCAGCTGTACACGTATAGGTGCATAGCAAAATGTCTCACCGATCGATTATACGACCATACAGCTATCCATGAAAAGTAGCATAATAAAAAACTTTCAAAATTACAATATTTGTTTGCAAAAGAGCGGAACAAACAGAATATGACATTGCTAAGCGCCGTGCTTAGAAGGGTTTTCAGCACCGCATTGCTACAGTGTGTATAGTACTGTAATTCAAAAATAATTCGCTATAGCCGATGTAACGGACTAGTATAACGGAAGACGAAATAAGTGGCAGATTCAGCGGAGCAGATCATAGATAATTGCGTCGATACGCTGTCGTGCCATCACACAACACGCGTGTCAGTCAACGTGCAATATCTCTGCTGTGAACGGCTACAAATCACCAATAGACTGTGCACCATCATGAGCACTACCGTGAACTGACTGATTGGATCGACCCGCACCGAGCGCTAATCGTCTGTTTGTCTGTCCGTCCGTCCGTCTGTCTGTCTGTCTGTTTCCCATGCGTCCTGTTAGTTCGCGGTGTCATATCGCAGCGTGACACTGATTGTCTACGGACCGGTATAACACACTGGCTACTAGCTGGCTCTGCGGTCAACCAAGGAAGTCCACTTCATATCGCCGATAACAATCTCTATAACGAGTCCCACGAGTCGCCAGCCCACACGCACCATTCAGCGACGACCACCCTCCCTGACTTTACCACTGACTGACATACACCCACTTCGCTCGCATGTCAGTTATTCCGATAGAATGTGCGTCGCTCCCTCCCGTTTGTCCGTTTTTCCACTTCCATGATTTCGCAAAACTGCCCCCGATTGTTGCCCGATCAGTTTAACAGATGGTGAGTATACGTATAGGCCCTATGCGTTGATTTATAAACACGCCCATCTCACTACGATGCACGTTAGTAGTGCCCGTCATTTTATTCGCCACAAACGATGGGGATAGCAAGTATAATATGCGCGTATAAAATAAAATCGAATGAGCAAATGAAAAAAGATAGTAGAGAAAAAAAGCGGAAAAGATTTGGATCTACATGTAATGTCGAATATGGTAGTTTTCTTGCCCATTTTCTGTGGGATGACAGAACTAATCTTTTGTGCCAATTTTGGTAGTCAAAATTTCAGTGATTTGGCATTTGCATGAAATTCAAAATCTAACATCGCGCACTGGTTATCCTTGCAGTTTATATACAATCGCATCGCACAACAGAGATGCTTCATGATATTGCGCCATATGAATTTAATGTTGACATTGACATGGACATTGACATTGTGTCGTCTATCTTTTTAATACGCTATTTTGTCCGGTCTCTCCAAGCTCATGATTAGCAACGAAGTGCAGAGAAAAATATTAGGCTATATAAAACGCTATGCGATACGATTGATATTAAACGTATAGGCCTACGCTCAAATGATCACATTCACTGCATTTGTCGCAGGTGACAAAAACCGAAAGTGAACTGAAAAGTTATACGAAGATATGAAATTCGCAAAAGCTATGCAAAACTTAGCACGAGAAATATGTTTTAAGTTGTGTCGTCTTGCCTACCTTGCTGAAAAGTTTTCGTGCAAAAAACTATATAGCTCTATTGTAAGAAAGTGACTGGGATCGATCTGGATACACAGAGAGAAAGTTACTGTCTAATACATAACTGTAATCGAGTCATTGTGATGGGTGAATGAAATGAAATGCTGTCCAGCGCCCCGGCCTCATCGCTGATTAATGACCTGGCCGGACTATGGAGACATTTCAACACAGCGACTGATAGTAGCCTCCTCCTATACACTGGACTGAAGTGATTTATGCGGACGTCACTCGCTAGACGTCGCCACTCCAAACAATTCCGTCCCACACACTCAGACACACTATACAATCATGCGCAGTCACCTGCAGTGCGTTCCCAGGTAAGTTCCGAGACCTGGATTCACAGGACAGTCTGCCTCGTGCGCTTCTGAAGCATGGGAGAAAGGGATAGAATGGAGGGACCGAAAAAAACAAGCCCTGTTAGTCATCACAACACGCATGTCACCAGGGGGAGCCACTGTGTTCAGAGTGACAATATAGAGGTAAATGGATCGCAAACTTTCAGTCCGCTATCAGTTGCTTAGTTGTTTTGGAAGATATGTGGACTGAGCGACGCTCGCAATGCTTAGCATGGAAAGTCTAAGTCCAGTCGATAATAAACATGAAACTTTTTACAGCCACGGAACATACGATGGCACACGAGTCTCAGTAAGATCACCGGCGTAGAAACGAAACGAATTTTGCGATCAAGACGTGCATCGTTTGGTGAAGAAAGATTTTCATACAGTCCCCGGGTAATCTGCAAATTTTCAGATTGTGCCGGATCTGAGTCTGCAGTTGTCACACCTCTACATCTATACAGGTAGCTGATGGAGACGAGACGATGCAGTGACTGATAATAATGCGTGCAATTACGCTGCCTATACGTTGCGAGTGGCGTCATCGATTGTTACAGCAGTGAGGTGAGGTGAGAATCTGATGTGGATGGCTCAGCTCGCTATAGCAATTAGCGCGTGCCAACTGTCGACTTCAGCACGTGATATACTAGGCTACACTGTAGATAACTTTCTTCAGCTTCCAAAGCATAATAGTATTACGCTTTTACCACTACGGTTCAGCAAAACATAGCTGATAACGCGAACACAATAATAGTATATAATGTCTGTAACTCACTCGTTTCTGCTGATCGTGCCTCGACCATGTTAACCTATCTGCCTGGATAGACGTGACGTTCGGCTAGAACTTAACTAAACTTAAGTAATAATACAGTAAAAGTTTAGCGATCGGAGCCGTTCGAAACAGCTGCGTGTATATGAAAAACTGTTATACCCCCAATCACTTGGCTTAAAAGCTTTCAGTACACACATGTAACAGTTACAAGAGTTCCTTCGTGATTTTCTTGGAACTTTTATGCCCATGAAGCTAGATTTCTGTATAGCTAAAGTAGGAATGACCTTGGTTCTACTGCTCTAACTCTTTCTTTTTCTCTCGCTCTCTCTCTCAGGTCACTAAATACGCGTTCACTGTCCAGTAATTCAAATTTCGAACGCGCTGTAATCACTCAATCAGAGACCTATTTTCATCGGACACTAGAGGAAGAAGCGGAACATATTGTGAGCTAAGTGTCTGTGTGTCGGAATTAGCGATGTTGACCGAGAACAGAGAGAAAGTTGGCTCTCCTCTGACATACGAATCGGATGCCGGACGCATATCCACTTCATACAATGAGATCGCTCGGAACAAAGGCAAGGCAAGACGAAAGCCGTTTAGCTAATAAGCCATCGGTCACCACGACGATCCTATCTTGTAGACGACTTCTAAAGACTTTGGATTGAGTTAATTCTGTCCACAGCAGCGTCGGTTGACAGGCACGCGTGCACGAGTGTATAGAGAACGTCTCTGTGTAAATTGGCGTGCAAAGTGCAGGACGCACTTGACGTTCTTTGACACTGCCACGATTTGCCGCTCACTTCCACCATGCTCCGTCACACAACGTGTCCTAGCCTCAACGTGTGCAGGGGTTGCGACCCCCTTTGAGAAGAAAAGTATTTTTCAGCAATAATAAATTACAGCCCAATACTATACTGAGGCACGAATAGTAATTGTTTCATTTAAAACACTTCTCTACATATTTTTTAATAATTCAGTCAAATAACATTTATTATACATGTTTGTTTGAGATTAGCATGTTTACTTTGGCATATGTTTTATTTGGTTTTATTCACGTCTGTGAGAGCTATCGTCTATATCTAGCAGTGTTGACTGTTGACTGTCAATCAACATTGACATTACGTCGTAATGATAATCTGTATGGTAGCAGCAAACAGAAACAGGATATAAGGATATAAACTTAACTAATAGCTGTAAGTGCTACAAAAAGTAGCTACAAATAAGCAACGTTAGACAATTTATTGTATACCGTCAATCTTTGTGCAATAATTTAATGGCATTGATTGCGCCGATGTGCCGCTAATAGTATAGCACTCTTCACATACTCCATTGTATAAATCGATTTACTCCTTTAGGCAATTACTGTTTAATACTATACAAGAAATCGTAAAATTGTGTCATTATGGTTAGCCTATATGTTTTAAGTGATTATTATTCCATGAAAAAGTAAAGGTAAAAGATTCTAACTAAGTTGCGCTAGGCCGCCGTTTTCACAAACCCAATGTATGTAACGACTTAGGCCTACACAAAAATTAATTCGCCGTAAGACCAAAGTAATACTTTATATACATCTTCATTCACCAAAGTCGGTAGCAATACAACAACCAAATTACAAACACAGCTAAGCTGAACTATAAATTAAACAAGATCGTCAAGCCTTACTCAAGGCTAAGTATACAGTCCCCGGGTATAGCCGCAGTATCATGCACACACAAAACGCACAAAAAACCACATGTGACCTTGACCTTTAATTGAGTACGACCTTGAAATTCAGTAGGGTTCTGGAGGTTGTCGAGGTACATGTTCATGCAAAATTTCATCAAGCTCAGTGCAGCGATTCATGAGCTATCGTGCAAATAAACTTTTATGCCCTATCTCGCAATGGTAAAGAATCCGAAAATCCGGTCCTGTGACTTTGACCTTTGACCTATGACTCTGAAGTTCTCTGGGTTTTGAGCGGTTGTCAAGATACATGTTCTGCAGAATTTCATCAAACTAAGTGCAGCGGTTCATGAGTTATCGTGCGCACAGAGAAAAAACTGACGAAGACAATACTTTCGGTCGCTAAACCGCGGACAGTAAATATACTTGTGTCACAATAAAAAGTGGTTCCCTAGAACATCATCAATAACTGCGCTAAACTTGTTGTGAGTTAGTTTTCAGTATTTTGTAGTTAGTTTGGAAAGAGTACACAAAATTTGGCTTAAAAGTATGAACCATAAGTGAAGAAATAAAAGTTTGAAGAAGTGTCGTTTTTACGCGCGACAGCAGGAACTGCTATAGCGCGTCTTAGCCATCGCAATTCTGTCTGTCCGTCTGTCTGTCACACGGGTGGATCAGGCAAAAACGGTGCAAGCTAGGATCATCAAATCTTCACCATCGGCTGCCCCAAGGACTATAGTTTCAGGATCTGTAACGCTTTTCCCAAAATTCCATAGGGGTCACCCCAATCGAGGGCCCTAAATGAGAGGGGGTAGGAAAATTTTGCGATTTTGAACCAATAACTGGCCATATCTCGGAAACGG
>Ga0209052_1000839_pt1 | contig 10565 bp, 7 predicted proteins | sample WorMetHEROISLAND_2_FD_187409 | JGI IMG/M metagenome (GOLD analysis project Ga0209052, IMG submission 187409) | Marine gutless worms symbiont microbial communities from Max Planck institute for Marine Microbiology, Germany - Olavius sp. 4 HERON... | ecosystem: Host-associated > Annelida >...
GTAGAAGTGTGGGTTTTTTTGGGGGGTGGGTTTTTTTAGGTGGGTGTACCCAAAAAACCCACCGGGTTTTTTTGGGTACGTACCCGGGTGTCTGAACCCTGCTCATTTGTTCTGTTTTTTTTCTGTCAGTTACTTGAAACTTTTCTTTCAGAAAATCTTGTCCTGACCTCATCCAAGTGTACACCGTGTAGCTTTGCTGCTTATGCCACTTTGAAAACTTGCAGTTGATTGGTTGACTGAAATTGTGCTGCTGTTTGTGATTGTCATCTACACAGCCAACACTTCGTCCAGTTCCACTCATGTGTTCTGATGTACCTTTGTCCCCATGGTGCAGCATTATCTCTGTGAATATTCATAAGACAAGTTTGAAGATTTTCACTACAGTTCGTTCTTTCTCAGATTGTCCCATCCTTGCAGACGGTGTTTCTCGTCATGCCATCAGAGGCCTGGAACAGTTTCTGTATGTATATCAGTGGCGCTCTGTCTGCTGTTCCACACCACTTTCCAGGAGGAGCTGTTGTAAGATATTTCTGTGCAGATTGCAGAACTGTCTTATACCTTTATTGGTATCACAGAGACAAGAGTTGTGCGATACACTGTTGTGGAGCTGTGAGACTGTGAGTGGTATATGTAATGTTACTGGCACAATGTAATGATTCTGGTTGGGGCACACTATAACCTCTCATCACTATGAGCCGCCGCCATTGCCACCGCCGAGGGTCGTATCGTATGGTATCGTATTGGCGGTTATGCAACGTTGCTCAAAGCATCTGGATGGGTGCGCTTGCTCTCTTCATCATATTTCCGCATGATTCCACTGATGTCGTACTGCAACCCACGTCAAACGCCACGCTCAGCCGTCATGTTAGCGGCCGTCGCCAGGGTGTCACTGATGAGATGTGTCGAGACGTCGGCAGCAACCTGGACCTTCCATTGCTTCCTGGGTGCGGTCGCAGTGCAACGTCAACCGTCCGGGCGCTCTGGCCACAGAAGGCGCCTAGGCAGCCGGGAATCGTCCATGCGGCGTACTCTGCGGTACAGCATTACTTTTGTGCGGCTGTACTTCTAATGCTGTGACACAGCCGCTTACAATCGTCACAGCACCAGCGTCACATCACATGGTGGGAGGTCAGTTAATGATGCTGAATTGCCGACTGCCGTCATTTCTACACAGCTGCCTGCATTGCGGGTCATGCGGCTGTGTCCGAACCATTACCGCGTCGAACCGTTACCACGTCGGTTGTAGTGGCATGTACGGTACAACACGTCAAATGTGCCATTCGTCGTAATGCAGCCGCTAGCTTCATGCGTCGTTAGCAGCTGCGCATCGCATCGATGTGCAGTTGCTCTAGCGGCCACTGCGGGTCATTGCACCCTCCGTCGCCAACAACAGGAGGTGACGGTGCATGCAAACGTGTTTCTACAATGTATGATCACCGTTTCTTTATTACTAACGAGAAAAATTGATTTTGTCAGTGTTTAGTAGTAACATAAAATTCTGTAATAAACAGCTGATAAATGACTCTGATTTTAAGTTAATACTGTTGTCATCAGAATTATTATATTAGTAATAATAATAATGCTAAATGTGCGTAATACTAAAACTGAAATTTGATGATCTTAGTGATATTTTTTTACTTATCATAAGGTACAAACTGAAAGTAAATTCCAAGTGGCACATAACAATGGCAAGTTTTAGCAGTATTATAATTTTACACATCAAAATGTTACAGGCTCGGTGTAGTCCATTTCTCAAGTTACTGCAGGTTAGGCTAATCCCCAAAAAGTAAAATAAGTGAAGTTGTGGACATTGTTGTGGCATAAACTTCCACAACATGAGTCAGTGTTTGTGTTGTGTTTGATGTTTAGAGTTGATTCATTAATGTATGGAATTGATTGTTGTGTTTGTCACAATTCTGGATTCACATTACGGCGTTGACTCTTGACACTTTGTGTAGTATTTACTTTGCTTAGCGCATCTGGAGTCAGAAATGTGATGATGATGATGATGATTATTATTATTATTATTATTGTAACTTCTCTGCATGACAGTAGTACTGTGCGCACGTTGTGTACAGATCACCTCTGCCTATGCCAGTGGTCGATCGTGACATGCTATCATCCAGTGGCAGGTTGCTGGCTCCCCCACTACCAGCACCACCCACCTCGTTTCCATCAACTAGTTACCTTCGTTCACCAGAATACACCCCGCCACATATCAGAAGGTAACTGACACCAGACTGGTCTGCACTGGTTTTTGAATTGTAAATTTGTAAATTGTAATAGCGTAATTTTTAGAGCCGACAACGATTAATTTTTTTTTATAGCTAACTTTGCAAAAATTAACGATTAATTTTGATTAAAAGCTAAGAGTGGTAATTGCCAAAGAAAGTGAATTTTCTTGTTTAGCATTTTTTCAGTTATTGAGCTGTAAGATCTCACAGATGCACTAAGTCAATTATTGAGTGTTTTCTTAATCCAGTCTTGTACAGTGTACACAGGCTGAAATGTTGACTTTTTCTGCAAAAAAAAACATGATTTCAGATGCTTGTCATGATTTCATTGTATGTAGTTCATAATGTTTTATTGACGTGACTTTTAATTGAAGGTAAAATGATTACAGTGTTTATTACTTTTTTAACATTTAATCATATGTGATTAATCACTAATTTCCGCAGCTCTGGTAATTTTACTAACTTATATTTGTAAGACTCTATAGTAGTCAAACGGGCATAATGAAATGTGGTCATACTTATGTTGATCATCAGCTAGTGACATCAGCTAGGTTTGCTATACATTTTCATTGCATATTGCCACACGGTAAATGCAGCACGTACTGGTGCCGTATGTCTCACAGTCTGACAATAGTGCTCTGTGTGATAATTGTGCAGTTGTGTGTTTACTTGGTAGATATGACGGTCGAGGTGAGAGGAGAAGTGCTGTGAGGTACAAATCACGGAGTCCACTGCCAGCAAATGCTCGTTCTCGCAGTCCAGCACGAGCTCAGCCTGGACGCCCAGAACCTGTAAGGAGGACAAGATCACCATCAAGGTCCCCGATTGCCAGTCGACCACGGGAACGTTTACTTGGTAAAACACCACCGCCCCTTCCGAGTCGCAGCCGTTCTTCTTCACCACCATCTAGATATGGCCACGTCCAGAAAAGTCCGGAAGCACCAAAGCGTCAAAGAAGTAGATCTCCGTTAGCATACTCAAGTCGTAAAGTAGCCGGAACGTACACATCTCCCTCGCCCCAGCCGAAAGCAAGGAGCAGTTATGAGAAAAAGTACTCCATGTTACCAGTTAGAAAGCAGCAGAATTCCCCGCTTCCAAAGGCATATGCTCTGTCGTCTGATAGACACCAGTCACCGAGATGGTCTAGGAGCCGTAGCAAGTCAGCGGATGGAAAATATTCTTCAAGAAGTCCGATGCATCGTATAGATAATCGTTCAAGCTCGAGCACGTCACCGCCTCGTTACAACAGAAGCCCGGTTGCACGGGAACATAGTCCTCCAGTTCCTCCAGTTGCAGCTAAACGTGAAGCTGTTCGCCAGACACGGAGAAGTTCCTCTGCGTCCAAGCACAGTCCTGTGCAACGCTATCATCAAAGTTACACATCGGCTAAGCATTCTGCAAGTCCAGAAGTTGTCAAACGTAAAACAAGCCCCGTGTATCATCATGCAAGCAGTCCAGCATTACGTCGGCGCTCTCCAAGCCTTCATAATCGCACTTCGCAGAGACACGCATCTCCAGCAACAACACGTTCAAGGCCGGAATCCTCCTACCGGACATCTGCGGCCACTCAGTCGGGAGTTGTGCACTGGTCGCCAGCTCCAAAGCGACCCGGTGATAATCGCAAACAGTCGCCGGTTCAGTCGTCACGGAATGGTGGCAGATCTCCGTTGGATCATGGTCGTAGCGTGACGAGGGCGTCGGATAGAGTTCGTAGTGGTGCCAGACAGCATGCTTCACCAGTGTCGAGAGACCGACGTTCGCCGCGCCGGCGTTGATTTCGGTCAACTACGGAGTTGCTTTGACATTGACACTAAACTTCTGCTAATAATAATTTGCTAGTGTTGACTATATTATGTGCTGCCATTGCGAGACGTAACAGAAATACCCGTTACTTTGGTTGAAATCTTGTCACGTGACGTCACCCAGCACAGGCTTGCTCACAAATAACCACCATGTTATTTGGGGACATTTTTGAAAGACGTGTTGTGCAACGTGCATGTGTGCATAGGTGTGTGTGTGTTAAACTGTTCTTAGTAGAGAATGTAGACTAAACATTGAAACATCATTTCCAGTAACGTATCACTTGTGTGCTTGCTGTTTTCAGTGTTTTTTTTATTGACAAATTGTCCAATTCTGTGTTCACTACCAACTACATCGCTTAATTTATGCAGAAAGTTTATGAATAACCCCTTATTTTTATATTTTGTTTTATCATAACTTATGATAGTTGTAATGTTCTGGGTTGTACAACATCAGACTTGCCTGGGTTTAAATACCAGTACATGGACAAAGCCCACATTCATATCTCCAAGCAGTTGATATCCAACTTTGTTTGTGTATTAGTTATGGTATGGTTTTGGGGGAAGATACTGTCATTTTTAACAGAAGCTTAATTTTCAGTTGCAATTTATTGTTGCAATGTTGCAGCATCGTGATCATTTTATACTGACTTGATGTATTACAGTATTTGTCACATTTTAGGTATATTCCAATCTGTTACATGAAAAATGCACTACATTCTGTCTGCTTCTGGTAATTGCTGGAAAGCATTTTTCAATTTTGGCATATTGTTCATTTATTCATTTCTGTATTGCCAACAAATGACAAAACACATTAGTTGTTACAGATGAAAAAATATGCATTACGATATGTTAGTAATTAAGTAAGTAAGTACATGTAATAGTATAAAAAATATATCAAACATGCTGACATTTTCGTAGTTTTATTAGTTTCAAACATTGGTGCCGCTAGGGGAGCTACGAGGAGGTTAAGACGAGGTCCCAAATGTGCTGATATCGAGACAGTAGGGGTGGAGAATGGTCGGGGGGTATGAAATTGGATGGGAAATAGAATTTTGGGAATGGTGAGTGGGAGTGGAAGTAGAATTTGATGCATTTAAGGGGTCATAGAACGCATCTGGTGTGATGATACACTGACGTGTATGTACGGCATTGCTAATGGTAATTGATGGCAGAGTTACAGTCACATAAACCGTTGCTGTGCACTGACTGGCTACATTGTAATGTCTAGCGACGCGACTAGGCTTAGTGTATTGTAATTTGATTGTTGTTCCGTTTGAGTTTGTGCATTTTTAATTTTTTAGTGTTTCTTTTCAGGCGTTCATCACTGCCTGATTTGTTTGTACTGTGGTAGTTGGTTTCGTCCTGTATGATAAAGCAAATTGTGTATGTGTGCATTTATCCAGCCTTTGTTCTTGCGTTTTTGTACAACCTGTAGTACTGCGTGCTTAATGAAACAGGGACATGTAAACTGATCATCAAATTAAATAAGCAGATCTCGTACGATTCATAAAATCGGCCAATTTTGTCAAGACAGTAATGTTGTTCTTGAAAGTGTGAGTGTTGAACGCAAGCTTACACGTGCAGACGTGCTCTTTGGCTGACAGAAGTGGCTTGGCATAGCGATAGCGTAAAGTATGATTGTGATCACGCTCTTCAGTTGTGGTAACTCTGCTCAGGCTTGTACAGTCTTTGGTGAACTTGGAAGTGTGCACGTCAGTGCAATTTTTGACAGAGTCTGTTAAGTTGCCTGCCGAGCTGGATTGGATTTGAGATAGCCGCTTTTACTGGAGATGTTACATCAGCTCCAGTACTGCCAAGCATAGGCCTATTTGGGTTTAACTCTAGCCGGCTCAAAGCGCCGCAAATAAAGATGAGCTCCCATGCACGCAACGGCGAAATCTTATGGATAGTTTGAATAAAGAATGCAGTCTTGCTATTTTGCCTTTCCAGGGAGCGGACAAGTTCCTCCTCGCCTTCTTTTGGGCGCCCACGCCTGTCGCACTAATGAAACGTAGATATTGTAAACTTTATTAGTCTAAGAGTTTATATAAAGAGGTTTTAGAAACAACGGAGAACTTATACAACGAGACCTGGAGCAGTCATGTAGATGACACTTTTTACTGCCCTGTCCAGTCTTAACTATGGCGAAAGCGTCCGTCCGTCACACCCTGCTGCTCTGTCAGAACGACGCAAGCTAGGATCGCGAAATCTTAATCACTGTTATCCCCGTGGAAGACTGGTTTTAGGATCCGTAAAACTTTTTCAACAAGAAATCTGAGCTAATGCTCATGAGACGCGCGACAGCATCAGTTTAATTTCGTACGCAGGTTGTCTTCGTCTATCTCCAGTATATTTTAGCGAAAATTCACTCTAAGTATGCATCGCAGCCTAAAATAGCGAAAAATTCACTTAAAACCCATATTTTTGGTGGTTCAAAGTCGTTCAAGGTCATCGATGTTGGCACCCCGGAAAGCTCGTCAGCAGTGCTTGTTATGATACGCAACAAGTCTGTGTCTATCTGCAACCGTTCTCGTGCTAGATTAGTCGACAGCAGTAGACATCGCATGTTTTGAAGGGGTTACCCAAATTTGATGCACTCGTACGGAGGACTCCTTGAACTTAGGGCTCGATACTTGCACTGTTAAAATCTACGTTTAACGCTGAAAATTTCATTCACAGGTTGTCTTGGTCTCTCTCCAATGATTTCGACGCAGTCCACTCTTAAAATGTGTGCGGCAGCCTCAAATCGCGAAAAAAAGTAACCAAAACCCCCTATTTTGGGGTTCAAGGTCGTTCACGGTCATCGATGTTGGTACCCCCTGAAAGCTCGTCACTCGTCAGCAGTGCTTGTTATGATGCGCAGCAAGTCTGTGTCTATCTGCAACCGTTCTCGTGCTAGATTAGTCGACAGTAGCAGAAATCGCACGTTTTCAAGGGGGTACCCAAATTTGATGCCCTCGTACGGAGGACTCGTTGAACCTAGGGCGTCGAACCTTACACCGTTGAAGTCTACGTTTAATGCCGAATATTTCATGCGCAGGTTGTCCTGGTCTATATTGAATGGTTTCGGCGCAGTTCACTCTTAAAATGTGTATCGCAGCCTATAATCCCGAAAAATTCACTAAAGCCCCCTATTTTGGGGGTTCAAGGTCGTTCAAGGTCATCGATGGTACCACTGGAAAGCTCGTCGGCAGTGCTTGTTATGATAAGCAGCAAGTCTGTGTCTATCGGCAACCGTTCTCACGCTAGACGAGCCAATAGTTGTAAAATTACGATTTCTTAATGGGTGTACCCATCTTTGATGCCCTCGTTCGAGGGGAATCTCCTCACCCAGCGGCACCAAATTACCTCGTTAGAAACTAGAGACCCCAGGTTACCGTACGATGAAAACCCGAGTCTCTGCTCTGACGTGGGCTTGATTCGGTACCGGGTCGTGACACCCCAGACAGACAGACAAGAATTCCCATAGCTAATACGCGCTCTCAGCAGTAGGGGCCTACCTGCCGGTACAGCTGTCACGCGTAAAAATTCAAAAGGGGTCACTTCGATCGAGGAATTTTCAACCAGTAAGTCGCCAATCTCCATACCTCGGAAACGGTGCGAGATAGGGCCATGCTCACTGACGGTTAGGCGTATCTTATGATGAATCCATTGCTGACTGACGTCGTTATAGCTATAGTTGCTGAAGTCCGCTGAATATTTTCGTTTTATTTCTGTTGTAATTTTTGTTACTTTCGTTCTGCAGTTGTGTTACAACCGCAGTATTCGTTCGTATAAATAACCGCTGTTCAATTTTGGGCGGTTTCTGACCGCTATTAACACGCCACAAGTGATAAAAATAAATGGTGCCAATAGTCCATAGCACGACTGGTAAAAATAGTCCAGTGATAGTACGAGTAGTCCATGGCAATGGTATGAGAAGTCCAGTTAACTTTGGAACTCGCCACGGAAATTTGAAAAAAAAACGATAGACGCATACTATCAGCGTCATGTAGCCCAAGAATGTAGCCCAAGGAGTTACTTTCAGACGGCATAAGGTTCATGCGGATATTCGTGGGAGTTCCGTGGCGAGGGGCCTCAGACAATAGTGGAGTGGTCAGAACCGGTGATTTTTAGTAATTTCGGTTCTCGGCTACCATATCTTCGGAACCTTTGGAGTTGTGGCCAATATTATTACGCGGCGTCATGAAGTGCTTTATCAAGCACTTCATGACGTGAAGTGAAGCTATCCGGTGACTGCAAAATGCTTGACCTTGAATGACCTTGAGATGCAATTTTAGGCTAAAATCTGTTTTCCTCGTCGGTTTTACTAGATTTTTCTGCCTCACGTTCGGAGACAACTGTGTGAAAACGAATGAAGATATTCCACACTGTCAGCGACAGTATAATGTTCGCCAGGGACTAGTTTCCGGCGATATAGCGTAAGTCTTATGGAGATATTCGCTAGGGTTCTTGTGCACCGAGGCGTCGAATGACAGTGGGTGGTCGAAAGTGGCCACTGGTCAATTGTCAACGCCCTTAGTCGCCAGATCTACCGAGCCTTTACAAATTAGGCCAATCTTAGTGTAAAAGCTTACAACAGAAATGTTCAACATGCACTCTAGTTTGCGGCGATATACTTCTGAAGTGGATATTTGCGGGGGTTCTTTAGAAAGGAGATGCAAAACAACAGTGTGTGCTATTCTCGCATGCATGCATTCGTTGCCATATAGGTTTGCTAAAATCCCACACGTAACACATAACAAAACTCAAAAAACCATGTTAGTAGCATTATGATGAGACGAAAGCACGAAGCTGACGCCCTGTTCTCCAAGCGGTAGCTGAGCTTCTTGTCATGTTTAGTTAGAGGCGTGCCGTACGTGATGCACCCAGGTCTACTGCTGAGCCAGAACATTTATAGCCGTGGAAAATGCCATGTTCTCGTAACGACGTAATTCATAATTAGTCCTACACACTCCTACTAGGCTACTGCTACATGAAATCATAGGCCTACACTGTATAAACAAGCTGAAACAATTAACAGTTTCAGTGATAAGAATGTTTTCACATCCATTTTATTTCTGATCTGTGACATACAGTAGTTACTGGCAGAATTGTAAGTCATACCTGCATACAAAAATGAAACGATAATAATCTGAACGGTAGTCTACAGAAATTGTACCGAAAAGCTTGCAATGCGGCAAAAAAACTACAGCAGCTGAGCATTGCAACATTTTGGGCCAAAGCGGCGTAAGCTTTGTCACATTGGAAAATGAATGTCATTTGGACGAACTAGTGAGGCACGTATTCCGGTTTGTCGGAAATTGTGTTCAGCGAGCGATTTCGATAGAAGCCACACTTGCCAAGATGCTACAATTTCACACAACAGGACATTCAATGATTCAATAGACTCGTAATGCGTTACTGTAGGTGCTAAGTGTATGGAGAAAAGGTCTACAGTTTACTGATTTACTGATACTATACATGTATGTACGTTATAACTTTTTAACAAATTTATATATATATATATATATATTTTAATGAATCATCTTGATAGTGCATTTTACTAAAAACAAAATGAATGCTAAAATTTAAAAAAATGCACAAACTCGAAGTCAGTCGAAGACTCGAAGGCATTTTAGATGTCAAATGTCACATAGGCCATTGCCCGTAGTATATCGATGCTTTAAATGGCCTGGATTTGCAGCGAGTGACGACGTAAATTATAGCTCTATAATTATGTAGGCCTACGCCGAAGACGTACGTTGGTGAACTTCTGCGGTCGGTCGAAGAACATATTCTGCATCGTATGAACATTTGGCGGTCGTGAACCGTAGTCCGAGTTGGTTGTGACGTAGAGCGAGTGCGGCTTGTAGCGAGCGTAGCCTTCAAACCAATCTGCCAGTGCCAACACAGCATTAAACAACACAAACTTACTAGACATTATAAAATGCGGTTCTGTTGGATTTACTAAGGTTTGTAAAAAATCACTGACAGTAATCTGGATCCGCATGCAGCTCGTTGAACACAACTATAGTGCGTGAGCTTGTAATGGCGAGAGATCACGGCTTGTATTCCATGACTGAGCAGTGATCTGAACTTCCTGCCTTCCGATGTCCCACAAATGATTCGTGCTTTATGCTTCGCGGTAAATTTTTGTACTTTTTTATTTTATTATTATTATTTTATTGTATCTTTTTTATTTTCTTAATTGTGTGTCGTATTTTATTGTGTACTTTGTATGGTACGATTCTAATATTAAATACATTGTTTCATGGATCATATGTTTTTATTCACTAGACACTAATGTAAAATTATATCGTACAGTACAATGCACACAGGCGAAACTGAAGGGCTAATCTATAGGCTATGCCTATATGCCTAATGTCTTTCTTAACGTGAATAGTCTATACTACATTATAGCTACTGATGATTACAAAAAAGCATGTGCATTTAATAGTTATTTTGCTAGTGTCGGTCGGCATGATAATAACATACTTCCTCCGGTTGATATCTGTTGCCACAGTGTTATTGATTCTGTCCGTTTCTG
>Ga0209052_1000840_pt1 | contig 10563 bp, 6 predicted proteins | sample WorMetHEROISLAND_2_FD_187409 | JGI IMG/M metagenome (GOLD analysis project Ga0209052, IMG submission 187409) | Marine gutless worms symbiont microbial communities from Max Planck institute for Marine Microbiology, Germany - Olavius sp. 4 HERON... | ecosystem: Host-associated > Annelida >...
ACTTTTCACACGCATGGCATAATTTTTGATGGAAAGTCGTTAATCTAATGTCTTCTCCAGAAACGGAAACGAGATTGATACGTTACAAACAACGATTTTCGTTACCGAATATGGCTGAAAATGCACCATTCTGCACAGAAAATTTCTAACATTTTCTCAGACCGGCGGCGCGCACGATGCGCGCTGCAGGTACTATTTTTTGTACCCCCCACTTTTCAGATGAAAGTTACGCCCCTGTTTTTGAGCACCGTCAACAGACATCAACAAAGACCGAAGAATCTATAGTTGATCATAATTCCTGCAGTTATATTATACCGATATACGATGTTATCATCATCATCTGCTTTCACACCAATAATCAATCACAGGTCTACGCTACGGCACTGTTTTGCACACAGCAGTGCGAACATTTCATAACGATCGACTCAGGATCTAATATGAAGCTCGGCATAAACGTAATAAAAGTCAACGCCGTATAAAAGACGCGTCCTTCTTACCGAAGTATTGAATAGACTCGTTGTTTAAATTGTCTCAGATACAGCTTTTTCATATACATAAAGTTAACTTTGGTCACCACACATATGGTAGAAGATCTACGTAGAAAACCTGCTATTACTATTATTTTTCAATGTAATTATTTTAAATCGCCATTTTACACTGACAGTGGAGGTTTGTTGAAAATTAAAGTAATTTTCAAACGTTGAAAACGGGCGTTTTACAACAAGAAATTTGAGTTAATGCTCATGATACGCGCGATAGCATCGGTGCTGACATATCCGGACGGACAGACAGAATGGCGATAGCCAGTACGCGCTTAGCACTGCGTGATGTCGCGCGTAAAACATGCCGTCAATCTAAATAAACAAGAAGCTCAGCTACCGCTTAGAGAACAAGGCGTCAGCTTGGTGCATTCATCTCACGATAATGCTACTCTCGGACATTTGGCTTTTTCAGTTTATTTGTACGTTACGTGTGGGAATTTTAGCTGATTTTAGTGTCGATTGAAAGGGCCTATGGGACTTCCTATTAGTGATTATTGATTAATAGTAACCTTAGCCCTATCTCGCATCGTTTCTGAGATGAGACGACTTAGTGGTTGAAAATCGCAACTTTTCCCTACCTCGGTCGGGGTGACGCCGTTTGAATTTTTTTTAAAAAGTTTACGAATCCTGAAACTAGAGTCATTCAGGGAGCTAGCAGTGAAAATCTCGTGATCCTAGCTTGCATCGTTGTGATAGAGTATAGAGTGTAACAGACACACAGACACACGGACGGACGGACGCCTCTACGATAGCTAAGCCGCGCTTAGCACTACGTGCGCGTAAAACCGCTCATGAGCGTATATGACAGCTACAGAGAAGCTGGATGAGGCGGTGTTTGGTGCGAGACTAACCCGACCGAGAATCTCCACGTTGCTGATCGATGCGTCTGACGGTCCGACACCCAGCTGACCGTAACCCGAGGTATCGGTATCGGCAAACTGCTCGGCAAAGGACGGCTCGAGCCGCCGCCACGGCCTCGGCCGAGGTCAGACCCTTGACGGCAGCCAACTCCGCCGCTGCGGTCGAAGCTTCCCTGATCTGCGTCGACGTAGTCAGACATTGCGGCGTTGTCGATGCCGATGATTTGACTGAAGCCCACGCAGGCACTACTACTTCGTTCACACGTTTAGACAACAAGTCCTACAATAAGATGTGGATTTGTTGTACGCTTTCTCTTGAACTACGTCGACGTGGTCGGCCATAACACAGTTAAGTAGTCGGTGCTTGACTAAAGTCCGAACTATCACGAGTACTTCGTTTTAAGAATGTGAGCAAGTAAGGAATAAGACGGCTTGATTTAATACTTGTTCACAATGCACCGCGTGGAACTGTGGATTTGCTCTTGACTTGTCGTACAGCTTATTCAAGTATCAGGCGGCCAAAAAAACTAAGCCACCAAGTTTCGTAGCTTCATAACTTCATCGAATATCGGCCGTATTCTCTAAACTGCTTTAATTGGCTGCAGTCTGTCAAACTCGGCGGTGAATATGCAGTGATGTGGTATTAAGATCTCTGCATACTTCAACCGCTACGTTACATAAACTTACAAAATATTAGTAATTAAAAACTTGTCGTTAATATTTCACAATTGTTTGAGGTGTCGTGGTATCTACAACGATCACTTTATTGCACATTTGCTGACGAGATTGACAGCATGAAACAAATTCACAACATCGTTCAACTTTTGATGCAGCTATAACAAGAAACTTGGTAGTTAAGTTTTTCAGACCACCTTGTATCGCCTTGTGTCACAGATGCCGGTGTGGTTCAGTTGATGTCGCACACTAAGGTCGCGGTTACACAAAAAAAATAAAACTTTGCAACGTGGTCTACAAATGTTTTGCAATGAAATGATATCTACAAACTTCAAACGCTGCGCTATCATAACTTGCGACTCAATGAATATTTCATAAGGTAGTGTAGCGACGCGTTTGAAGTGCGGACATCAATGTTTGTTTGCCAATATTTAATAATGTTGTACATGTAACCACGGCCTAAGCTGGCATCCGTCAGTTTTCCGTGCAGCGAGTAAGCATTAAACGCAGATAATAATATCGTAGGTCTATAATAATCCGTCCACGAACAGGCTGCCGATGCACGCAACTTCAACCTTGTCGACGTTAAAACAGTTCGCACATGTACAACTGCTGCGAGTAGCCTACAACCTTTCTGCAAGTCGGTACAAACTGCAGTACAACTGTGCAATACAAGAAAAGAACGCCTGCGCTGCAGTCGTACTGCATTCATAGACTAAACCGCGCACTACGCAGCAGTGAACTGACACAGCATGAGTAGTCAGTCGCGTCAACGCGCAGAGAACAGCTATAGTCACGCCTTGTGCGGCAGCAACAAGCTGCTATAAGCCATGTGCCTTGTCAACGGGATGGCCAAAATTTCGACCTCCACAGCTCCAAAATTTTTCAAACGAACTTTCTGAAACTCAAAATTAAGAAAGATATCTGGGAAACGACCCCGCACGCAAAATTTGGTTGACATTCGTCGAGGGAAGGGGGTCTGCGAAAATAGCGAATTTCTTTCGGGTGTTTCGTTTTTTTTTTGTATTCTTGTCACGACCTCCACACCGTAGGACCGATAACGACCAATGCGGGCTCAAAACGCGTGTTTCCGCGTAAGAAAATGCATTTTGGGGTCTTGGTGATAGCAATAGTATTTAGGGGTAAAACTCCCCATAACAAATGATTTGGGGTGGGGGTTGCTGAACAGGCATTTCAAGCCAAATCACGTTGTCTCGAAAATTACCAACAAAAAAAATGAACTTTAGGCGACAGACAATAAATCCTTTATTTCTTTCAAATGAAGATAACAGAAGACTTTATTATGCCACAACGGCAGTACAATATGAGCCTACCCTATGGGCTACATTATAATGACTTAGACGTAGAGCTGATTAGCGAGCACAGGTATCGCCTCTAGACCCGCCTCTTCAGTATGATCTTCACCATAAGTTGATTGCAATATAATTTTTTGTAACTACAACATACTGCGACTTCCGATTCCGTGAATTTGTGCTTTAAAGTCACACACAGTATCTTGACTTTGCCAGAAGTGAGCTTAATCGAGCATCCCGCACACATCATCAGATGTCCTTGTTGCAGCGGCTGCTCGTCATACACAGATGAAGCCGCAGAAAGATAAATGATGCATGAAGCCGGCAAATATAGCCTTATCATTTGACATTAACGAACACCTTGTATGTTTTGACAGCAGTGTAGCTCATGTCATTCACGGTGAACAAAAGTCGTCAGATGCAAAATGTAGCATTGTGATCAGATTTACCGAGTTTTGATGTTAACTGTTATCCGTGACTTTATAGCTTTGTAGTTTTCCCCCACCTGTTGTGTTTTCCAAGTTTTATTGCCATTTGTATCATAATCACATATCAGCTACTCTTCGTTATAGGCCGAAGCTTTTGCTCCCAGGAAGTTCGCGTCAATGTCTCTTAGTTGATATACAGACACACAATCCAATGTATCGTGAATTTTGACGTTGTTCCACCACAATGAATATCACTTACAGCCGTTTGACGCATTTTGTGGACTCTGCACCGCGGATCACACATGGAACTGGGTCACTGGGTCGCTGGGTCACAAAACGTGACCCAGTTCCATTTCTGCCGTGGATGCGCTTGAGGTCGTTTGTACAGTCTCCGTGTAAGCAATACACAGCACGTTTAATCAGCGACTTGAGGACCATATAATGCCCAGCCCAGGTGACAGTGACATTACGATGATGGTTAGTTATCAAGACAGGTCTCTGGTCCCTTCCTCCGTCCAACAAATCTAGGGTTCATATCCGTCCTCTCCGGTAATGATCATGTGATTAGGAGTGTCACGTGACAGCAGGTGTGACACCAGCTTGCATCCGAGACGCTTATTTGCAAAGGCTAACTGGTGACGACAACGATGTCGTCGCTAAAGACCGAACGTAACCGGTTAAGAGTTTTCGGCCGAAAACGAAAAAAAAACGCGGCCAAAATGAGATTTTATTTTTCACAACAATTGTTCAGTATTGGTAAATAAAGTGACAACAAGTTCTTTTGCGTTTTTCTCCTGCAGATTCCTCTGATAGTTAATAAAATACGTATATCGGGTGAGCCAAAAAAGTGACATTTCTTTCATATAGGTCCTACATCTGCAAAACACCAAATATTCATACTGTGCAAATGACTGTGACACTTGCTATTAATTATTCACAGTTTAAATGCGCTCATTTATTTGAGAACATTTTCATAATTCGTTCGGAACCCCAGTGTTTCTCCACGCGCAGGTTTCGTATCAAACGGCTTTCATCGTTAGCTAATCCAACCATCGTGACAAAATTACCACTTATTCGCATACATACACGACTTGTTTACGTCGGCAGAAGAAGAACGACGTCATTTAATGATAAAGCTACATGAGTAAACAAAAATTGCAATACAATGCATTTTACAAGAGAGGTAGCTCGAATACCAAAAAGGTGTCATTTTTTGGCCCAACCTGTACGTATACCTTGCCCAGTGCCAGTGTATCTTCATTTGCCGGGAGGATGGCGAAATTTTATGAGTGTGGCGCCAATCAACGACGACGAAAGCGTCACGTGACCCGCATGTGATCGGCGAACTGTGACGTCAGCGCCACCAACATCGATCGTTTGCGAGAAATAATACTGCCTTCGTGCGAGGACTGTGCCGTTCGAGTAATTTATTACTAAAGAATTCGGCGAGTTACTTGAGGAGTACTCGATTATTCGACCCAGCCCTGCTCTATACTGCACCGTAACGACCCTAAGCACGCCACGTTGCATATAGACACCGGTAGCTTCAGATCTTTTAAACAATTCTTCATCCAATTTCCGTCGGTTTTCGACCTCATTACTCCGGCGCACGTTGATGCGGAATTTCAGCAGAAGAACTGACGACAGCCCGGCACGCACTGATGCACGCATCGCGCGCATGCGCAGTCGCAAAGTTATTATCGAATATGTTTCTGTTGCTTAGCTCGGTTTATTCAGCAAATTGACTCATATTGGTTTCGTAAAGAATTTTGACTTGCTTTTTTTCTGTCAGACTGCGAACTTCCTAATTCTAAGAGAAATATTATGCAGTGTCGTCATACACATTGCATTTAAGTGTTTTCGTACTGTGCTCAAATGAACTGAGTCTGCCATCTTTAGTGAACTGAAACATAACTAGTACTTTGCTAGTGTCGGCCAAAGACGCAACGGAGCTGATGTAGGCGGTGATGTGTCTGCTTGTTGCACCTCGAGTTGTGCGTGACAGCCGTCAATAGTACGCAGAATGATGGTCTCATAACGAGTTAATCATGAATAAGATTATTGATAGTACGCCCACTCTGCAAGACTAGCACGGCAGGTGGACTACAGAGTGCAGACCATTGGAGTTAGCTCGTGCTAATTAGCTGTTACTTGCAACATAGTAAACAGACATACCAGTCGTCGCTGTAGTCACGACATCTGTATTAGCGACGCTGTAGCAACAGCAAGCAAAGTCTATTAATCTTAACTTCAGAGTGCAGTAGGCACAACAGTGTATTGCTACGTAAAACCGAACTGTTAGAGCATTGTTCAATTAATCCAAGTTCAGATTCAGTAATTCGTATTTTAATGTAATGGTTAACACTGTGAACGTTGAACGAAGGATCGTAACTTTGCGACATTTGCGTATCTGTATTTCTGAAAAGCATGTGTGCGATTCGGAGGATGTGTGCTTCAGACGAACTGAATCACCAAGTTGATTCCAGGAACTACACTGTAGGTGATGCATAACGAAAATCCGATCAATGACTACTGGCGCTTCACGTTTATTTCTGCTTGTTCTTCCCAGAGGCGTCTATTCTGAAATACCAATGGCGCCAAATGCGACAGGGACACATTTTTTTTTGGGGGGGGGACTTATTATAGGTTTAATATTAAACTGGAACATATACAAAAGTGTGTATACCAAAATGGTGTATTATAACTGACAAATGAGTTTTCCTTGTCATAATACGCTGAAATCGATGCCGGCTGACGCTTCGCCCCATGCCACACTGCATGGGGAGCTTACAACTGCGACTTCCATGGAGGAGAATGGAGGAAAGAGAAACGACGGACTGAGGGAGTAGGGGCAGCAGAGCGGAAAGGAAAGGGCAAGGAACCGGGAAAGGAAGAGAAACTAACGGCATGGCATGATGGTTGTTGGGCGAATAGACGCCCCTGTTTCTTCGTCCGTCGTAATGTTTATCAACGTCGGTATATATCACACACGAGTTTCGACGCGAAGTCTCAGAAACATTATCATACAGATTGCCGCACGGAATCAACATCCAACGCTATGCCCGAGACGACCGGCTGCCATAACATACTTCCATGTACGCCAATGAAATGCTTTCTTCCATTAGCCTATCCAGTCCACGGATGGCCGTATAGAAAGAAATATATGTAATAGGGAATCATCCATACATGTATGTCATACGAATAGCTTTTACAATGGAATACTGTTTTAACGGCTTAATTACAAGTCTGACCTCAGATCGCTAGATTTTGTTCTAGATTGTTTCTTTATGAAACTCTTCAGAACTAGTAACGTTGCTATAGTTAGACAGTGTCAGGAACTTTTTGGTTTTCAGTTACCCAGCGTTACTTTATGCAAAAGAGTTGACAAATTTGTTGCTAAATATTACGCTTCGGATAATCTGCTGTGCAAAATATGTAGTAAATTTGTATAAGTTCTGTGCTTATTGACATTTACTGTTCGTGTCATAATTTGTTACTTTACTGCTGTTTATTTGTACTGTTTGTTAATTCGTTATTGCTTCTACCATTCTTTGGTGAATAAAGATTTTCAATTACCGATGGCGTTGTGCTGTGCCAGATCAACGTAGTTGTGCTACGCCGGGCCCGGTTAGTACTTGCATGGGTGACCGTCGGCAGGCGGGTAAACCATCTGGGTATGTAAACAGCCACCCAGGTTAACTCAGCCTGGCCATCCATCCGTGGTTAAACACAGTGAGTACCATTGAAAGCTGGGACATAAACCGACACACCGCGCGATGCACTATCCGTGGTCTTAGAGTGTAAGCTGGTGTTTGGCTGAGGGATAATGAAAAAGAGATCAGCGGCGCAATATGGACGAATTTCACGGTTACTCGAATGTTATTCAGACTATTCGTGCTCGTTAGTCGATAGGCTTTATTCTTAGTTCATTATTTATTTTTTGTTTGGATAAAATAAGCTAATTGTAAGTACATATACTCGTTAGTTTCAGCGCATTTTACAGTTTTCTTATATCGTATTATATCGACACTAAACAAGTTTTTGTGTTTTGGGTGGGTTTTACAACTTAATAATGACATTATGTTCTTCGTTCACACAGTCATCCGTAAGAATTAAAAAAAATACGAGCTACTGCTGTTCTAGACTATTTTTAGTAATTGTTATTTTGTCTGAAATTGCCGGTTTAGATATTTCACACTAGCTCAAATATGACAAAACTTGTGAATCGTTACACGATTGACAGCAGTTAGCGTCATACTGCCTTCTGCAGGAAATTATTAAGTCGCCGTTGAAGAAAATTACATATCACAACTGAAGCCCCTGCACAACATGACATAAGCCTTGAGCACTGAGCAGCAGTTGTAGCCCTTAGCCTTGGGAGTCAAGGCTATGGCCACCAAGAACACATTTTTGTAGCGCGTTTACAGCCATTGAAAGTTAAATCCAATGAGTTAGCTTACGCCCGATATTGCACTGCGCAATTTACTCACAATTTTAGCAAATTTGGCTTTTTCAAGGAGCGTTCAATTTTCTGCATTTTTCCAATTAAAGCTCATTTATCGTGCAAAACGTCAGCGGAAATGATGCACAATCTGTGCAACGTAGTATTCAAAGAAAAGAACTGTCCAGAAGATTGGGGAAAGGCTGTCATTGTACTACTGTACAAAAAGAATGACAAACGACATTGCAAGAACTACAGGGGCATAAGTTTACTAAGTGTACCTGGCAAATTGTACACGAAGATGATTCAGGAAAAAACTGAAACGACATGTCAACAGGATAGTCGCAGAAGAACAGGCGGGCTTCAGAGCAGGAAGAGGCACCACAGATCAGATCTTTGTGACTGATGAGACAGCCCTCAGAGAAATTCTATGAAAAAAAGAATCGCGCACCGTACAATAACTTCATTGACTTCAAAGAAGCGTTCGACGTTGTGGCAGGAAGGGCTATCGCAGGTGTTGAGAAACTACGGGATACCGCAACAATTGGTAGTACTGCTAGAAAACTTATATGGTAAGTCAGTCAGTACAGTGAGAGTAGACACGGAGCTTACAGAATGGTTCAAAATCGAAATTAATGGCCATTAGACTACACGATGTCTTCGTCCGTCCAATGACTTGACTGCAGAGTGTCATGTACACAAATTGTTGATGATACGACACTGAGTGAAGTGCTGGGAGCTGATCAACACAGCAGAATGCAGAACAATCTTCACGACATCGTCACCCAGTCAGCCGCTAGTCTCATGAACATTAACGTCAAGAAAGCTAAAGAAATGCGACTTGGAGGTGGTACGAGAAAACAGCCGTATCAAGCTGATGCTAGAAGGAAATGCCTTAGAAAATGTAAAGTCGTATAAACTGCATGGCGTATATGTTACAGAGACGTTCGACAATGCTGAATGAATTCAGCAAACTATGGAGGGCAAATAACATTTCAAGTACGACCAAGGTAAAGTTATATGAAACCTTCGTAGTTCGTAGTTCCAATACTGTTGTACGGTTCGTAATTGGGAGGTGGAACCAAGGAAGACAACCAAAGAAATGGATAGAGAATATAAAGAAAGACATGGACACAAGAAACAATAACTTTGATGAAGCGATGGCCATGGTGAATGACAGAGTCAAATGGAAACGTCTAATAGCAGCCTCATCACCATTTTCTTGATGGAAGAGTAAAAAAGAAGAAATCGCGCAAAGCGTGAGATTAGGTCTTCATAGTCGTGCATTTTCAGACACTTGAAAACATGTTGACTTGTTTGGACCGAGTGATTTTCCAATCGTACAGCTTGCGATCTGCTGTGAGTGACGCGCAATTTGATTACAAAGTAACCTCTGCTGAGCAGAAAACGTCGTTATGCGCCTATTTTCTTACTTACTTACTTTCTTGCTTAAATTCTGTTTGCTGGTCTGGATTAAAGAATTTAAAACTTCTTTAATTTATTTCGCACTGAGAGACGTTACATCAACTTAATTCAAGCCGCCAACTATTTTGTTTTTAACCCGATGTACAGGCCTATGTTCATTGGACATAACGCCGCTAGAACTAGACTGGCAAGTGGCAACAAAATATGCCGTTCTCCATGCATTCGCGGAATGAATCATTTATTCCATTAATATTCAAATGTGGTGAAACCGCAGACAGTCCAGTGGATAACATCATATTCATCACGAATCTAGAGCCTTGGCTTGCAGCAATTTTGGTCATCAGAAACGTCCGTCGCACCGTCCTAAAGCCGTGATTACACGCAAAAACTGTTTTAAAAATGTTTAGTTTTGCAAACGATTCGTTCTTTAGTTAGTTAGTATGTATAGCCACCAAAAAACGTTTTCCAAACAATGTTACACGCTGAAATGTTGGCAAAATATTTTAGAACACAAAGCACGATTGCACACGGCTTGAAAACGAAAGTGGTTGGTTACGCCTACAGGGTGGGCCAAAAAAACTGCGCAAAATTTTTCTTGCAATAACTTTGGTAAATATGGACCGATTTTAATAATGTTTTCACTGTTACATTCTCAGATGAACTGAAAAAGGCTAGATTAAAATCTACCACCTCACCTCAAATTTGTTGCTGCACTACCTTGTGAAAATTAAATGTTCAATTTTACAGCTATTTATGGACAAAAACGGCAACTTTTCGGCGTTTTTGATTTACTTCCAGAATGTATCACTAACAATGCACTTTATTTGATTACTTATTAATTTTCGTCAGTTATTTACGTCATAGTTTACGTCATAGTTT